>Ga0116231_10003701_pt1 | contig 31528 bp, 28 predicted proteins | sample S1TSphgellanicum_2_FD_89695 | JGI IMG/M metagenome (GOLD analysis project Ga0116231, IMG submission 89695) | Host-associated microbial communities from peat moss isolated from Minnesota, USA - S1T2_Fd - Sphagnum magellanicum MG | ecosystem: Host-associated > Plants > Peat moss > Unclassified... | reverse complement strand
GTTTAGGGTAGGAGGGAGCTAGGTAGGAGGGGGGAGGTAGAGAATTTTTTTGGTAGAGAATTTTGGGGCAGGGAGGATCCGGGAAAAAAAAAACCAATGCGGGCAGGGAGATGTTCATCCACGAAACAGGTTCAAGGGGCTCATCCTCAACTGGTGCATTGGTGGCTGCTGGTTCACTCCAGGCCTCAGTAGGTACCCAAATTTACTGAAGACTGAAAATTTAGAAGATTTTGTTTTAGGGTGAAGTGCAGTGAGTTACACGTGTAAGCATCTCCGACCACGAAGTACAGGTGGCAATGATCTAGTCCGTGGAAGGGCTGCAGCCAAGTGCCTTCTCTTCCTTCTCCCTTCTGACAAATCCCCTCGTGTGTTGTCATTGCCGCTCCCTGTTGCCGACGCTGCTTATAATTTCGTTGTTGTTGTTGTTGTTGTTGTTGTGCTATGTTGCTGCTGTCGTTTTCTTTCCTTCGACGTTTGTTTCTTTGGCATCCTCGTCATTCAATTACTGTGTGTTGCTCTGAAGGTGTTTCGGATCTTTGGCTGTTTGAGAGGAAAAATATTTCGTCGGTTTTTTGGTTTTGCGTTCCGTGTGTTTTGTGACTCTGATAATCATCTTCCGAATTTCGTCGCTCTTGTGCGTAATCCGTGTTGTATATTGTTCGACGGTGTTCAGCATGGAGGACGAGAAGTTTGGGATCAGCGGCGCGGATGTGACGAGGTGATTTTTTTTGCTTTGATGATTTGCGTTATCCCCTTCTGCGTGTTTGGTTGTTACCGTGGATGTTTCGTGAGACGGTTGCACTCTTTGTTTTTTGTTTTGTTCTCTTCTTCTTCTGTTGTTGAGCTTTTCGCAAAGTCGCATTGTCGATTGTCGGAATCGGAAAGCTACATCAGGTTATCAATTGCTTATTTTACTGGCTAGAAAGTTTTGCTCGTCTTGCAGCAATTGATAGTGATTGTGCGGTTCGAGTTGTTTGCGTATATTGTTTGCCGTGAAATTCTTGTGTGTGCAAGGGGTGAGTTTCAAATAAAGGAAGAATATGATTGATTTTCTCTTGTTTTGTGACAGTAAATGAGCACAATGACAACTCTAATTCATGCCGTTTGCTTTGTTAAAATCCGTTGCAGGTATGCGTTGTCTCTCAACACTATCAAAGACAAACACATGCACAGTTCTGCCATCGGTGCCGACGTTGAGACAGGTTCGACCGTGGAGTCAGATCTCAACACCAATGCAACTTCGCTGCTGGATCTGTTAGGCAACCGCAACAATGAAGATATCAAGGATATTCAGGAACGCGAAACATTCTCAAATACAGAGGAAGGACAAGAGAGCCGGCAGAGAACAACTGGTGCAAGTTTCATCCCCGATCTTAAGCCTACCACACAGAATGCTTACGGAGGAGGCATTTACGGAACCGAGGAAGTACCATCACCACGGAGAGCAGCAAGAGCAAGCAATTCCCAGAGCGCTGATGGTCCAATCTCAGAAACACCTGCACACAAAGACGTCAAGATGCATTTGTCAGGCGATCGAGGTCAGGACATCACAGGTCAATCTTACATACAATGATCATCTTCATAACACTTTTCCAAATTTTGCGAAAGTTTTTGACCAGTGTCTAGGGTTTATCGGGACATTGCATATTTTGTATGGAACTCTTCGTCCTATCTCTTGCACAGAGCAGAGTTTTCTCTTGCAAAATAGGTAGTCCTCCTCTTTTGCAACAGACAAGAAAGGTTTCTAGATTTCATTGCAAGCTTGGGGTTTGCAAGCATACCATATGGATCTCTCTTCCAACCAGTGCATCCATTGATGCTTGGAGTTTGAAGCCTTTCTCTCTCTAGGATGTCAGGACATTGGATATTTCTATGAAAATTTTCATCATGTCTCTTGCAGAGACCAGAGAGACCAGAGCACTCTCTTGCAATAGAGTTCTCTCTTGTACAGACCGGTTTTTTCTAGCAACAGAATTCTCTCTCACAATAGAGACGAGGGATTTCTCAATTTCATTGAAAAACTTAGGGTTTGCAATCAGATTTTATGTATCTCTCTTCCAACCAGTACATCCATGGATGCTTGGAGTTTGAAACTCTCTGCCTCTATTTCTCTTCCAACCACTGTGTCCATTGATGCTTGGGAGTTTCCATCGTTTTATATGCATTTCTCTTCCAACTGGTAGCTTGGAGTTTGAAGCATTCTGTATGTAGCTTTCTTCCAATTTTAGAAAGTAGCGATGCTTGCAAAATTGGCTGCACCAGAAACCTTAACCAATATGAACAGGGAGGGGGTCTGGATACTGGAACTTATCAACATACAAAAACAAAGAAATAATTTTCAATAGATTGATACCTACTAAATAAGTAACTTGCTACTTACTTACAAGTTGAACAATGTTGGGGTATATTTGCTGTCTCCAGTCTATTCCCATGGTCACCTGTACGTTGCTATATCACGGGTCACAAGTAATGCAAACATCAAGATTTTCAGTGACCAGGGTCCCGATGGATACATGCGGAATGTCATATATAAAGAGGTTTGGAAATGCAGTTTGTAATTGTAATTTTGTAATATGTACTGTCAAGTACACACACCTGTGCTTTAGGCACGGGGTCCAAACTAGTAATAAAAATTTGACATGTGAACTCAAAAAGTATGTTATATAGGATTTCTTTTATAGAAATAGGACAACATAAAATGAGGTGTTTAAGAATACAATGCATTGAAACTTTCCTTGTTACTAAAATGTCTAATTTTTAAATCTTATTATCAAGTCTCATTAGTTCATTTCTCATTCAAAAATTTTGTACATGAATTTTTCGATCAAATGTATGTTTAACCATGTACACACTTGGGGTTACCCATATCTTTTAATGGAAAGATAAAGAAATGTAACGTGGATGCATAAGTGGATAATTATCAAATAGAAAGAATTTTCCCTAGCATCAAAAATGAACTCTCAAAAGGTCAAAAGTGAACCAACCCATCATGTGTTCACTCATGTGCATATATTGCAAGCATAGATAAAATTTTAGAATACAAATAATGTGCCACCGATGACTAAAGCACACAACACAACCCATTTTCTACACTCGAGAAGAACACCTAGCCCATGATGGAATATAAATAGAAGAGATCAGCTAATATATTAATCATGTATAATTCATGTAGGTTGGAACACATCAAAATTTAGTGGTAATGTCCAATAAATGTATATTTCCACCACCTAATAAACATCGCTAGTGGTAGGTACACTTATTAAAAGTCTTCGTGTATCCATACATTTCACCATGCATTTATTTATTATACAGCAAAATGTATCTACTTGACTGACATAGGAAGTATGCATCATAATAATACCTTTGGCATCCAGCATATTATTATTATTGGCAAAATTGTTTTTCTGGGCTTGATCATTGCAATTACCAATATATCTATTAAGTTTGTGTGCTAAAGTGACAACTGACAACCATTGCCAATATTATTATGGCAAATGCAAGCCTTGAAATTGCCAATATCTAATAAAAGTGTGCTTAACGGCTGCTCGCTCTGGCATCCATTCGACTATAATAAAAAATTATGGCAATGTAAAATTGAAAATTTCCAATATTCTAAATAAAATTTCAGAAAAAAAGAAGAAGAAGCCCAACCCAACGCTTTTAGTTGTTGCGAAAAAGAGAGGATGAGTGTACCTAAGTCCAAAAACCCCAAAGTAAAAAAAATAAAAAAAAATAAAATTTACAACACTAATATATATTATCCTCCACCGCGTCGCATTTGTATTCCACTCTTTCTCCGCCCAGTTGGAGTAAACAGACCATGATGGAACGGATGAATGACCAAACGGATGGACGGATGGATGATGGGACAGATGGACGAAATGATGCTTCACAATGTCCTTTACTATATGTAATATGATTGAGAGAGTGTCATTGATTCAAAAGTTCACTAATATTAGTCCATACTTTTCTTTAAATTCATTCATAAATTTTTGTGTGATTTTTAATAAAATCTATCGGACCATGAATAATTCAAAAATTAATATTGTTCATGTGGAACATGACTTTACATTTAAAGTTCATTTGCAATTATAAAAAGCTTCTAATACACAACAATTCAAATTGTCCTCCTAACTGTGCTTTCACCCATTCACATATTAAGTTCTTTCATAGAAAACATCTGATTTTCACTTTTTAAAATTAAAAAAAAAAAAAGCTTGGTTCCCAGGACTCAAATTCACATGGGTGAGAACCGGGAAAGTGGATATCATCTTGGGAATCACAAATCCTCAAAATCTATTGCCTGCATTATGAAGGTCATTGAATTGTCAATCTGCACAAACCAGATTGTTAAATGACCATATTCATAAAACTTAATTTCTTATATCATTTCAGATGTTCCCATATTCACACACACTCTTTCTTGTGTCATTTCAGATGTTTTACGAATTACAACCATTGTTATTTGGTGATGTTCCGACATACACATGTGGGTATACATCTGACAACTAGTATATCTATTGATGCTTAGAGTTGAAATAATTCACATGTATTTTTTCCACCCAGATTTCTAAAGATTCATATCTGATAGTTGTCATTGCACATAGACATTTTCTACATTATCATAGCAACTGCAATACTGTAGGAATTTTTTTTCTTATTGTACGCAAATCAGAATTTGATACTCTCAATTGATATTTAAGCACTTGGATGCACAATATGCTACTATAATTCAATTAAATTTCATGGTAATAAGTCATGCCAGAAGGTTTGTGTCAATGTAGGAAATACACATACATGTACAAATGCTCAAACCTGCTGCAAATCACTCATTTTTTAAACAGTAATAACAAATCATAACAAAGGGAGGTTACATACACAATTTTCTTCCCACCCACATGATACAATTTTGCTCCACTTTAATTTCTGTGAAAAGGGAGCTAAGAGATAACAAAAAAAAAAACTGTTGCATGTTCACTATCCCTCTATCATCCCGACAGCCAGCACCACTGTTTTTCACAACAATTTTCCACTTTTTAAGATTTGAACAGGTGCTCACTGCTAAAGCAAACAAGCTTTGGTCAAAATTAAAAGCCTAATCTCTAATGGATTGGAGAGGGTATCTTGTTAAACATTCCCCCCCCCGCACTCTTTCTCTCAATCAGGAACAGCACAATTTCTGACATTTTCTCTAAATTAGATTTGCCATGCTCTTGGCTTATTTCCTAAATCCACAATTTTTGCACAAATTTCGCTTTTTTCTATTTTTCTGTCAAGAATCTGTTTAAATTACTCATTGCAAGTGATATGCCTCAGGTCAGCTGTTTTGGGAAAAAAAAAGGTCATGTTTCGAAGTTCCTGTCTTCTACATCCCTTCTTATCAAGTGTCCCAGGTCACACTTGCAATGAATCTGAAACTCCAATAACACATCAGTTCAGCCTGGATGTATTATATCCATCTGCAAGAAAATCGCCATGAAGTTGTTGTCAGTGGTAACCAAGTCATGCTGATGATATTCCATCAAAGTGTTGGCGGAGCATAAACCAAAGTTGCATATAGCAAATCACCTTACTACTCACTGTCCAATGCAAAACATTTCCAAACTCGTACAGAGTTTACTCCCATCAACAACTGAAGGATACTTCTGTATGTTCAGAACTAGCCTACACATTACAATACTCTGAAGGGGTTAAAACCCTACATCCTAATAAAGACGTACCAGATGTAGATTGGGGGAGGTCGCTGGCTTTCGGTGTTCTGTCGTCCATGGGTCAATGCATTCTGCAGCCCCATGCCTGCTTGTAATCTGCTAACCATGACATAAGGCTATTCATAAATTGCAAGCGAGATTCACTGGGAAGTATTTGATCCCATATTCTTGCACGATGTTTAACAATTGTATGCAGTTTTTCACTCTTTGAGTCTACTCAACTCAAAGTGAGAAAACAAGTTATATTGATTTGGTTACAGAAAGACTTACCTTTGGACGTTCGCAACTGAGTCATCCTGCTCTTCAACTTGTGCAGTGGGTGATTGAGCTTCAATTTCTTCCTCACTGCTTCCAGTTGCAGCATCCTCATCTTCTCTTTGCTCCATTTCAAGATACGCCTGCTCATTTGGTGTACTTTGTGCGCATACCTCTGCCTCCCCTTCCTGTGAGAAATGGGTTTCCACTTTCTCTTCCAACTCTGTCACTGGCAGACTTTCCACTCCCTCATCTGACTCCGAGGTCTGCTCTGATGATTCCTTCTGATCCACAACTTGCTCATCGTCAGATGATGATGATGATGATGATGATGATGATGATGATGATTCTTCTATGTTCTCTTCATGTTCAGCAACTGTTACAGGCTGCAGCAACTCCTGTTCTGAAACAGCCTGCATCTCTGAAGATGGTGATACAGGTACTGCCACCACAGGGGGACTATGAGGTGAAGCTGCCTGCTCCTGCAGATACCGGGGAATAAATTCCTCTGCATTGGGATTCATCCGTTTTGGTGGAGGAGGAGGAGGAGGAGGAGGAGGAGGGAATTGATACATGCCTGGATACCCACCATGGTAGGGACCATAACCTAACAGAGACATTTGACCATCATACAGTGGCGGTTGGAAATGGTGGGGGGGGACAAAACCCTGCATTATGAAAGGTGCATGATATGGGCCTGGTATCTGAGGGATTGGGGCCAAGGGCGGCGGAGATTTACGCATGGGTGTCACTGCAATGGTAGTGGGGACCTGAGGCAGTGGCAATTGGGAAGGCAGACTTGGGAGTGGTGGAGTCTTGCCATCCTTGAAAGGTGTAACTGCAACTGCAGTAGATTCTGCTGGTCGGACAGTAACACCTGGCTTGAATGGAGGTGCTGCTGGGGAAAGTGATTTAGGACAATTGACAGCAGATTCTGAATCTGGTACATCAGAAGAAGCCGTAGGCTGTTGAGCTACAGCTGGTTCCTCAGCTGATATACACTCTCCCTGCATCTCTTCATCCACATTTTCCCTGGTTTCAATAGCCCCTAAAGACAAGACAGTTTCGTCTTCCTCAGCTCCAGACTCCAAGAGTACAATATCCCTGGAGTCTTCTCTGAAACTTTCTGAAGCAAGCATGTTGTCACAGTCAGGAGATTCTGCTGTGGAGCTGCTGGCTTTTGATGTTGGTAATTCCATTGTAATGTGGAGGTTGAGATCAAGCGGAATTGATTCCAACACTGGAATTGGTACTGAGTGTTGTACCTTGGTTTGAGTTGAAATTTCAGATACCTCTGGTTTTTCAACTTCTTCAGGAACAGGAGGAGATCCTTCTTCAGTAACTAATGGAGCTGAAGACCCTTCCTCTTGGACCAGTGGCAGACTGGAGCTCTGATCAGCAACAGGAGAATTTCCAGACTTGGAAGAAGATGTTGAAGGTGAGGCAGAGTCCTGCTGTGAGTGCTCAAGTGCAGCTGCTGGGAGCTCCAATGCTGGTCGCATCAAAGTGCGAGTGCCAGGTGGGGCAAGGGCAACCTCCTTATATGAAAATACAGTCCTATTTGTTGATGCTGGTCCTGGTCCTGCAGCAAGGGAAATTGAGATTCCAGGAATTGGCTGGCCTGGAACTTGTTCAATTGTCTGGACTACTGGAGTTCCTGCACTCGAACTCTTTCCTCCATCCTCCTTCTCACAAGCAGACTCTTTCACTTGCACAGCACCTGTGCTTGTCCCCAGAATACTCTCTGATATCTCCTGTGCTTGTCCCTGAGAATCAGATTCCCTCTGAAGCAATGCCTTCACTGTTGAGAGAAGGTTACCATTCATTTTCCCACCTGCAGGTTGCTGCTCAGTAGAATCCACTGCAGCACCATTGTGATTTTGCGATGCACCAACGCCATGTGCTTGTGTAGTTCTTTTGGAATTACGGGGGGACGTAGTTCTTGCAAGGGTGATGTTACTCCTCTCTCTGAGAATCCCCCCATTATGTCTGTTCTGCTGGTTGCCACTGTATGTAGACCTGGGGTTTTGGGCTGTAGGTTTAGGACTCTGGGCTGGACCTGAACCCACCGTGCTATCCTTGTGGAAGGACCGCCTGCTCCCTCCTCCAGAGAATCTCCCCCTCGGAACAGCTTCCTGCCAACCTTCATCCTCATGTTCTTCTTTAAGCACCTCCACATGATCTGGCACTTTGGATATACCATTGCTGCCATTTGCCAGAGGTTCTGGTGCAGAATCTTTTGTTGGCAACTTGGGTGGTGTGGGTGGGGATACCAGAGAGTCTTTTGGAGTCCCTGATGACTCCACTGAATCACTTTCGCTCTTCTCTTCATCTGAGTCAAGAAACATGGAAGCTTCCTTGTTAAACTCATCGGCCGGTGTGCTTGGTTGGGATGTAGTTGATGCAGACTGCGTCACAACCGATTGGACTTTAGACTGTACAACACCACATCAAACACACCATTGCTCAGTCTATTTGGTGCTATTCTTCACCCATGGCTTACAGACACACATTTGACACTATCTACAGTTGCATTTTAGGCCTTTTGCACACATGCACAAGTTGATGGTTCCCAACAAAAGAAGTTCACATTGTCAATGTCACTGTGGACAACTCCAAAGATGAGATATCCTGGTCATCACCACTCTATCCATGAGTTTTGCAACATTCTCCAGACTTCAACCTCAGATATGTGTATGAGAACGTTACCTTCAGTTGACGAGCTTTCCGCTTTTTCTCCAGCTCTTTTTCCTTTTGTTCAGAATCATTGATGAATTCCAAAAGATCTGACACGCTGCACATCAATGAAGAGATCACTAAGTTTTGTAAGCTTCTTTTTTGGTTTTTAGATTTCCAAATTACTTGCTTGGAGAAAAAGGGCTGCCTGAGTCCTACAAATCTCCCTGCAAAGAGAGGAGTTAGGGAACTACCTGAGATGGCCCTTGCTGGCAATGGAAGCATCTGGTTTTGGGGTGCCATTTCGAGCAGCCTCTTGTTGTTCAACTGCTTTGGAGTCAAAGTACTCCAGCCATGCTGCGGCATCCTGTAATTTGCACCCACCATCTCCACTCCTGAGTACAGACAGAATCCTAACCATCTCAAGCCAGTCTGCTTTCCGTAAGACCCAACACATTGGACAGCAAAAATTGCCAACAATATGTCATGAGAATGTCATGAATGAACCTGTGTGCGGAGGTCATCAGGACCAAGTTTTGCTTGCAAAATTTGCAGAGTTGTCTGTTCATGCTGAACACTCAGAGAGTATGCCTCCATCAAGGAGAGTGCAATTGCAATGGCATGGTAGCTTGCAGCTGTCTGTACTCCCAAGAACACCCATCCAATGGTTGTCTTCAATAATCCCAACCTTAAGCTCTCCAAAATCCATGATTTCTGTCCTGTGAAACTGTTCCAGCTTGTGAAACAAAGAACTGAGTTTGGAGGAGTACTATTTACCTGAATGTGATCAGCTCCAAGGAGACGCTGGTTGCACTTCAGTGCTTCATGGAGGTACCGTAATGCGATGTGGATGTTCCCCAGACCCTCTTCCATCATGGCTACATTTATGTAAGTAGCTGCTGTGTTCGGATGTGATGGACCACATGTCAAATGCAACAAGTATAGTGCCCTGTTCACATACCTGCAACACCCAAAACTCCTAATGAACTCTGTTGCAAACTGGAATTTACTGTCCTGGGATTGCAAGTAAGGACAGGAACAAATTAGTTCTTCCTCAAATTGCTATTCAGGTGTCTACAGAGGAAAAACTAACAGAAAATCAAAATTTGCATTAAGAGAGTTCCAAAATCCAGATAAAATGATTATGGGCATTTACTTGAGTGCCAATTCAGTATGTTGCAGTCGATAGTAAAACACTGCCAGATCACCATAACTTTTCATAGTATCCGGATGGTCAAGTCCAAGCTCTCGCTCATTGATATCCAGTGCCTTTTGTTGATAGATGGTAGCCTGCATCCACCCCAACCATGAAACATGCTAAATCTCATAGACTTGCTTGCTTCCACTTGTCTGACTGAGAGTTGATTATCAAACCCAAGTTATAACCCAAATAAGAAGAGAGCTCATCACATAAAATTGTGAACACAAAACATATACAGTAGTTACCTGATTGAAATCACCAGTGTGGTATAATACCACCGCCAGTAGACTGTAAGCACCTGCTGTCATTCGATGGTAAGGCCCACATACTGCCACAAGCTTAGACAAGGCCTGGATGAAATCAAAAGCATGGCAGTTAGTTTTACCTCAAGTATAGGTTGAGGAAAAGAGATACTATTGTCTGCCATTTAATAAATATAACAGATAGTGGATGGTAACAAAGATTTGTATCAATGATGATGGCATAGTAGCAGTCTTCTTTTCAACCTTAAAATCCAAAGTCAACATATTGAAGGGATTGATCCGAGTCATTATATACCTTGGTACCAAAGGTGACAGCATCATCAAGCTTGCCCTTATCAAGAGCTGTCTTGGAAGACTCTAACAAAGTGCGCCCATCTGCAGAAGAGCATGCAACTTGCTGCAGACAAACATACCCCCAACCCAATTCCTATCAGAGTCAATGAGCATAAGTTGCTTGACTTCTTATTTCTTGCCAACATTTCAGAAAGCCATATGTTCAAGCCAATGGGAGCATTATGTGAAAATTTCTCTCTAGTCATGACGAATAATGAAGATGTTTCATGTTGTAGTTGTGGTTTTGACATGTACCTTGTGCACAGGAACCATGCTAATTATGTCCGTTTTCTTGAATGGAGTTGGAGTATCCAAGCCATAGTCTCGAGGAGCTACCTCAATTCCCACCTGAACACCAATGATACATTATATGCATGTCTGTGAACTTTCCAAGAAAAAATGCAATACTGGATGGGTGATAATCAGAGATTCAAGCCTAAACAAGGTACAAAACAGTGAAGTTCACCTTCAATCATGACAAAACATTGAGGACTGACTGCTTTATAAAAACCCTACCTTATGGCAGAGCCCTCGGAGGATGGAGTATTTGCGGAGCTCAGTCTGGGACACCTTGCCAATAAGCTTCCAGCCAAATCGATTGCTCACAAATGTATCCACCCACTTACAAATGAGTGATGCATCACCATCAGGTGATGTGCCAAGCATCACATTTAGAGCTGCAGCTATATTGACTGGCAAATCAGCTGTGGCTTTTGAAGCTGCAACCACCGCTCGCAGCACATGCTTATAAGCACGCACCACCATCTCATGAATGCATAGAGATTCAACATGGGGCAGTTTCTCTGCCAGCTCAGCCTGTGAAATGTCCAGAGGCCACATTTAGATTCAGCAACCCAGTGAAAAATAGTTTGAGAATTGGATTGAAATCAAGTCAGATAATTCAGATAAGGTCTAGAATTTCTCACCACACGGCCCAAAGAGCGCATTCGTAAACCCCGAGTGTGCATGAAATCAGTAAGGGTGCGGCCATCAACTGGTGACAGTTCTAGTGACCCAAAATCAGCAACCTGGCAACATATCCACACCAGTGTCAACTACTCAATCTAAAGCTCTGTTTCAGAAAAAACGGACTCAGTAAGAGAATCTATAATTGTGACATATCTGATCTTGTGATACCATTCTTTCACATCCCCAGACCTCTCTGTGCTTCATTACTTTAGATCTCAAGATTGACAGCAAGTTAGTCGACCAACCAGCTTGGGCAATGCGACGTCATCATAGTAGTTCTTTGCACCCTCCACGAGCTCTTCAATGGACTGTACAGCACCAGACCATCACCCAAGATTGCAAAATGTTCAGATACGTTCCATAAAAGCAACTACACAACACTCCACATTGTAGCCTAAACAAGCAGTTCTCGGTTATGAGTATGGCAAATGGGAATACCTTGCAGTGAAGGCCTGTTGCAGTTTCTTTGAGGCGAGCAAAATCATCTGGAGGAAGTCGTGCCGTCAAATGGACCTGTTCTCCTGTCTTCTTCTGTTCCTTCTTGTCATCTGCTGTAGAGTTGTCTGTAGTCTGGTTTCCTTCAGCTTTGGTCTTTAGATTGACATCACTATCTGCAAGTAGTGAGAGACAATGTTCAGGAGTGCACACGGAAGAGCTTTGACATATTCAGTAAGGAAAATCAAAGCTAAAATGACATACACTGCTGATTTGAAGACACAATAGAGAGGGGCAATGTGCAATGTTCTCACCTTCATCCCTGGAAATATTATCCTGTTTTCTGTTGAGATCAGGCACTAATGAAGCTTTTGAAGTTTTTTCGCTCCCTGCTGAAGGACCATTAGCCCCTTCCTTAGCTTTACCTTCAGCTGCTTCCTTTTCAGCCACTGCCTGAGTCTGCAGTTGTTGCACCCAACAAGCGCCAAGCTCCCATCGAATGCAGTCATGGCTACTGCTCTTACTCTCTTGTTCAAGCTGTGTAAGGCTCTCTTCCAACATGGAATTCACCAATGCACCTGCACTCTGTAGCTCCTCTGCATCTGAGGGTGGCCGGACAGCTCCAGCTGGCCGCTTGTGTAGGAGGGTACGGAGGCTGAACACAACAATCAGATATTATCAGAAAACTTGTGGATTCAACAAGACTAGGCCACAATTGGCATGAGTGGAAATTGTCTAATACTAGTGTTATGAGTGTTTTGTGATCATGGCCTGATGTATATGTGAGAGAGGGAGAGAGAGGAGGCACCTGTTCAAATTCAAGGCATTTGCTCCACCTTCTGGGTGCTCTTCTACTGCTAGATCAGTTGGGAGCACTTCCCCACTTTCAATTGAGGTCCCTGCTGCTTCAACAATGGCTATGAACCCTCTATGGCGCACGATCACAGTACCCAGCATCTGTGTGTCCTGTGCAGCAAATTCCTTGATAATCAACCACTTTTCTTTTGTACTGAACTTTGGTGTGGTAATTTACTTCAAGACACAAGACAGTGAGCTGAATTTGCAGAAGTTGAACATCTTTCCTGAAGAAAATACAAGAAAAAACCTGCAAAGCAGGCAGAGGGATTTTACATGTATGGTGGTGCTCTCATCAGCTGTAATTCCTTTCAGCAGATTTTTCTCTGCAAGCCCATTGTTACTAAGATTATGAGCTTGGCTGGAATCAATCTTCATCACCAGCTTCTTACTCGCAACACCAGTATCCCGGCGTACTGTCAATTTTAGGTTGCACCTTGTATCCACATGGAGAATATCATCAACATCTGGGGTGATCCCTCCTTGAGAGTCCTTCTCACTAACTTCTTGAATGACATCTGTTGCCTGCACAAATATGGTCAATCAACAACATGCAGTTCAGGGCTTTGAATTGACATAATCTCTGCAGCCACAATATTTTAACCAAATGGGTAAGTATGGAATGTTACTGATGGGATTCCTACCTGGGTAACAGCAATATCAATGAACATGTTGTGGTGGAGAAATGCTTTGTGGTCACGAATCTGACGCTCTTCTGGTGTTTTGCAAGGCATTGCAGCAAGAATTGCAAAATCACGAGCCCAAGGTCGCATGCTACCTTCCTTATCTCTCCCCTTCCCACCTCCATCTCCTCCCCATGTCTCATCCTCAACTGGAAGAGCTGGGAATGTGGAAGGTGCTTCTGCTGCAATAGGGGGTACCACCCATGTGTTTGCTCGAAACCCATAGGGTAGATTTCCAAACTGCAAAAAGATGACACATAGTAAGGCTTCCTGAACTTCGCAAAGTTCAGCAATGGAGAATTCAACACATTGTATATAATCCATCTACATTCTGGGGACTCCCCCTCTCCACCATACCTTGTTACGCTCTACAAAGGCTTTCATCAAATCATCATATGCCTGCAATTACCAGTACTTCACAGATGTTAGTGAATAGCGGGATTTTGAATCTGAACTTTGAACTTGTCAGAGGCTCATGCACATAAAGTTTTAATCTTCAAGACACACTATCATCATATCAAACAAAAAAAAATTGTTCTTCAAGAAAAAGAAGAAGAAAGCACCTTAGTGAAGGCTTTGCTTAGACGACAGAGCAATGCAACCAGTGAATGGTCACATACTTGCTGCTTGCTGCAGCTGGAGAAACCTTTCTCACAAACAGTGACAGTCACTAGCTTCCCATTACAAAGCCTCACCTGCAAAATCCTAAAGATGTCAAAGAGGATTCATGAGAACAATACTGCAACTTGTATGAAGCATGTGCTTCAAATAATTATGTGCCTCTTTAGCACAGCAACCAAGACCTATACTCCAAGACATGACAAAAGGAAGTGTTCAAGAACTTACATCAAGAACAAAGAAATCCCCCTCTCGCTTTTTATCCAGGGTTTGCTTCAGTGAGCGTCGCAAAACTGGCAACCAATTGACAAAATCAAAGGCAATCTTCACCACATTCAGCAGACGCTAGCAAAAAGCCCTAGTACAGGACTGCAAGACATGGGACATCAGCAATATCCAAGCACTGTCAAGAGGTTGATGCTAAATTCACTATTGAAAATGAAGGTTTTCTTGTATCTTTCCAGTTGAAAGGGAAAGTTTCTGAATTGATGCTAAAGGCTCTCTGAAAGTAAAGAGTACTTACATTGAAGAGGTGGGGTTAGATGAGAGAATGACAGAAACTCATAAAACTGGCCAAGCTTTGATGGTGGGCACATTCCCGTCATGTCTCCCTTCTCTGTAGCCTCTTTTGCGGCAGCAATGGCTGCTGCAGCCTCAGGCTTGCCCTTGAAAACTCTTTTCTCACTTTTGACAATGACAGTTTTGTCAATCTCTGCCCTGGGGACTGACTCAATGGCCTGAGCACTGACTTCTTGTCTGCCCTCAAAGTCTTCTCCAGCCGGTGGCATATTGCCATTACCTTCAGCCATATGTGCAGCGGGGTTCGAAGCTGTTGCACCCTGTCCAAGGGTTTTGATGGGTTCCTGCGAAGACTTGGGTTCAGCTTGTTTACCAGAGGATCCAAAAGATGTGGTGCATGCAACAATATCAAGTAGCCTTCTGACATGGGCAATTGCCAAATCCTCCGTGTAATCCTCTGTGGACAGAAACCAGGGTGTGAGAATCACATGTTCTTGAAAACATATGGCTGCTTGCCAAATTAAGCTCTGATCCTGAACAAAGATTGTAATTTCCACCATGTACATACCTTCAACAAGATCAAGTACACAGGGCTTCAATACAGAAACCTCCAGCATGTCCTGCAATTTACTCCCTCGAACCTGTTTCCAAAAGACCATCAATATCAGCAAAACACTACACTAAACTTTCCTCATCAGATTTGACGCTTATCCAATATCACTCTGGAACCATGTGCTTAAACCTCAGGGTTTAAGCAAAGTTCAGTCTTCTCATCCATCAAGCTCTGAAACTGTCTGTCATCTGAAATTATTTGAAGAGGCAAAATTATATAAAAGATTTGGATTCTATCAGAATCTCTAATGAGATCTTTGGGATTACTGTTGAATAATTACAAAGGTGCAGAAAATCTGGACTTGGAAACCCAGATTAGATTGGAAGAGATCCCTGAGGTCCAGCTGTCACATTAGAGGAAGAAGGACAACCAAGCCAAAAGAACCTTCAAGGACTTGTAATGTGGTGTAGAGACTTGCCTCATGGTGAAAAGAGTAGTTGGTAAGGTGACATGTTTGCACATTCACAGCTAAAAGTCGTCGAATGTCAAGGAGGCGGTCTGTTGTAATCCCCTGCAAGAAAACGGACACCCAAATTCAAAACAAGAAGGATCAATATGATCTAATTTGTCTATGAATCGTGCAAGTCTTGCCTCTTCAAAATCCTTTTACTGCTGAATGTTATGATCCTTGTAAAGCTAGAGTGTTATCTTGCTGCAGTAGTGTTCACCGAGGGTTCAAGGGTGCACCTACAATTATGAGGTAATCTTCAGGAATTGAACATTGAAATGATGAGAATGCACATACCTTGAGTGTAATTTCATTTCCATCTGGAAGCACAACCACGATATCGATTGCAGCTGGAAGAACTGGCAATGACCAACCACACCACAGAATTCATATCAGAAACATGGATATGATCTATTTGGGATTGTTTAAACCCCCAGACCAACAAGGAAATGCACATCCTAAAATGGGTCGTGTACCAACACAAGAAATGAATTGGAGAACTGGACTCAGGGGAGATTTGTGCAGAAAGGAAGCAATTAGCAGCTGGATATTCTTTACTTACTCTTCTCTTCCTTCTTTTTCTTCTCGCCTTTCAGCTTGTGTGCTTTGGCTCGGCTGGTCCTTGGAGCCATGACAAAATCAATGCAAGGGCGGCACAGTGCTGCTTTTATTGCTACTCCTTCCCTGAAACTTGCGGGACACCACCTGTAAGTACTAGTGCACTACTCTAAGACCCCTTTGAACTGCACTGCACTGCACTGCACTGCACTGCACTGCTAGCATAAATCTGAGGGTTCCTTCCACCAAGCAAAATTAGCAAAGCTCACAATCTTAAGAGTAGATCCACCCACAATTCTTGTACTGAAGGCTATGGATTTAAATCCTCAGACATGATGAAAACCTCATAGACTTTCCGCCTGCTTCAGTAGAGTCTTGTAAACTAGATATCTCTCCCTGGAAGAAGAGCCAGCAACAAAGCAGCCTTGCTGGGTAGCTCCTCAGCAGCGCTAGTCTTTTACTGCCTAGCAACATTGTCTGTTTTTTGTTTGCTTGTATTGGTATTCCTCAGAAATGCTAGGAATCAGTTTGCGAGTTTGAATGTACCTAGCTAGACTGGAATCCTCTCATCATCTGCAATAACAAAGCACAAAGTTTTGGAGCCTGCAGCTCGCTGGACACTATTCCTAAGGTTTCTGAAAAAATCATGAGTTCAGCCATCTCCAATGCGGGCGGCCCTGACACTCTGACACTCTTTAGAAAACAACACTCAGTGTTGCAGGCAGAGCACTAGTGGCCTCGAGGAGCTCTATACCTTCAGGTCTCGCGACCCCGCTGAGTTTCCCGTCAATAGCAGCGCCTTTCCAATAGGCTCCAGACCGAACAGTATCCCATCGGCAGCTTATTATTCAGACTGTGTTGAAGTCTGTTTGTTCCAGCACCCGTAGAAACAAAAAGAAATTCCTTATAACGAAGCGGATTGCACAGTCTCCTGACCGATACACACAAGATTCTGTGATCGCACCAGCAACAACCCCCACAAACACAAAAACTGTGAAAAAATTACGCAAAAAATGCTGCACCCCCCCTGGAGTGGACACTTCCCATGATGTCCAGAACACTTCTTTCTATGAGGTAAGTCTGCTCTAGAGCAAGAAATAGATTGCAGCTTGGTGTCTACAAGTGAATAAATCCCTACAAGAAACAGAATCTGGTCGAAATCAGCAAAGAAAAAAACAACAGCAAAAAGGAGCGAAACAACAACGACAACCAAAACTCTCACAGATTGGAGGGAGAGAGAGAGAGAGAGAAACACACACAGCTCCCAATTCTCGCGGCACAACAACCAGTTTAACCGTTTCAATGGAAAGGAGCAAATTTTGAGCACCTAATCCGGGAGGAAACAAAATACACGCGCACACACACACACACACACACGCACACACCCCTTACGAAAGCTCTACACGATTTTGTTAGAGGAACACAAACATACAAATATACTTACATACGATTTGCAGTAAAAACAATCCTCGGACGATTTGCAAATCACTTGCAAGCGCGGCGACGAGCGGCGACGAGCGGCTACCGCGATGCACTTCTTCTTCTTCGTAGTCTCGGTTCTCTTGAAGCACACACGCCCGCACGCTCTCTCTTTGTGTCTTTTTCTCTTCGGCAGGATTGCGGGCAGGAATCGAACGGTAAGCGCACTGTAGACGTGGAAACACCTGGACTTTTGAATGGCACCAAAAAATTTCATTGGGGATGGATAATAGCCTTTTCTTCTTATTATTATTATTGCTACTACTATTATTATTATTATTATGCGTATTAGTATTGCTTTGTTGGAGGAAAAACATTATGCCTCCCCCCCCCCTCATTTCTCTCCACAAAATTTCTCATTCACATGTGCAATTATTATTATTATTATTATGGGCAGGGTGGGGTTTTTTTGGGAGGGTCAAAGGTGAGTTGGGGGTGTTTCGGGGTTTTTTTTTTTTCAATAAAAGTGGCAAAATGCAAATTGTATGATGGTGGTGTTGGTGGTGGCCATGGCTTTCGGAGAAAAACATACATAGCATTCATTCCCTGCTTTACTTGGGTGCCTGTTTTCCTTTTCTTTTTTCGGGTTTTGTGACCATGAGATGATGACATACCTGATGATCACCAGATTCTCTACAACATGCTGAGTGAATGTGCACCTCTCATACACCCCTCGTTGCCCATATGAATGGGGGGGTGTGGCGGAATACTCTGCAACAACAAAATAAAAAAATAATGGTCCTCCTCCCATCACAAAGCACTACATTATATACAAACAATAATTCCTACTTGCTAAATGATAGAAAGGATTTGTTGCAGAGCAAAATGCTTGTAATAATATGTTTTTTTGCATATAAAATATATGTACAAGCTTTATTGGTGACACAAATATGATGATTTTTTGAAGTCCACTTGTCCCTTTTGAGCTCAATTTTTCTCCCACCCTTTGGGGTCCTGGGATTTGGAAAAATTGTGTGGTTTTGACTATGTGATAATGCAATGGTACTATTGTCTTTGGGGTGTCCTTCCCAAAAATTATTCTCCATTACATCTGGGTCCTCAAACTTGACTTCGACCCATTTAATTGGTCAAAATGATTTCATGGCTATCATCACCCTTGGCTTTAAAAAAAATGACTATCTAAATATGAGTATTTTCTTTGTCGTCAATATGGCCATTGGGAGTGATTAATTATTCAAATTGCCATCACGTTGTCATTGTTGTTTTTTTTTTTTTTGAGATTCCAAGCTTGAAGAGAGAGAGAGAGAGAGAGAAAGAAAGAGCTTAAACTAATTCCTTTGAAAGATGGGAGTTTTTTTAATAAATAAATAAATAAGGTCATTATGTGATCATCCATTGTCATTGTCGTTAACTATTCAAATTGTCACCATTTTTTTTTTACAAAAAATTCCATGAGATTCGAATGTCAAAGAGAGAGTGTAAACTAACTCCTTTGGAAGATGGGTTTTTCCTCTTTTTGAATTTTTTAATCAGATCACTTCTCTAAAGAGACGGAAGATGATGTTTTTGAGTACTTCATGACAAGACCATTTAGCACATTATACACGTTTATGCGATGAAAGAGGCAGCCCAGTGGCTTTCATAAGAGTGGCAACCATGCATAATAATAAGATTGCACATCTCAAAAAGGAACTACCACCGTACCTACAACTGATGTTCAGCATACGATAATTTGCAAAAGGTCTTAGCTGAAGACGAGAAAATTTTATTGATATTTACTGAAATACTTAGTTGAGAATCAAACCACCGTCCCCAAGCATTGGGTTACTATTTACAAATATACACCTTGTTCAAGAAAATTCAATTAAAAACTCTGGAACCTTGTTTTGTAGAATAAATAAATATTTGACACAGAAGTGCTGAATGTCAATCATAGGTACACCCCAGTTAGGCCTTTGGAGGAGGGTTTTTGTGAAATGTGGCGCCAGGACATGTGAGCATGGTTTCCCAAACCCCACCCCCGCCTTATGGGGTGGGGCAACTTACCAATTTCAAAAAAACTTCCATGCTTTTCATGAGTGTATCATACTATACAAAATAATAGGGTTGTTGGGTTTTTTTAAAATACCCATAATAGTGATTAATAGTAATTTTGAACAGAATTCTTCCCAAGAATTTAATTTTTTTGAGTTTTTGAAATTGATAGAAATACCAACAAAAAGAAACTTTTAAAAATCTATGTATGAAATTTAGAAAAAAAATCACAAAAAAAGAAAAAATCTTCCCATCCCCTTTTTCCCCTTTTAAAAAAAATTTCAGTTGGCGAAACTGACTTATGTTCAAAAAGCTCACATCGCCACCTCTCATCTTATTTTAGGGTTTTCCCAAGGTCCTGAACTTTTATTATTTAAAAAAAATGAAAAAAATTTCATGACCCGCTCTCTGTTGAAAGGAGATAACATTCTCTGGATAGGGTATCACCCCCGGACGGTCTCGATCTGCGCTCTTTGGATAACGTGCTAAATTCCGCATCCGCGCCGTCCGTTCGATCGAGTGATCCTGAGGCTCCCACCCTACTGACTTGGCGCTGCGATGAAATGAAAAGGGCACCTAATAAACTGCCACGTGTCATATCACATCGCTTAGCCCAGACTAGATGAGTGGACTGCCACGTGTTGGAGAACGTGAGGACCTAACGAACTCCACTAGGTGCGGTACCCAGCCTCATCCGGATGAGGAAGTTGAGATTTGGCCCGGGAGATCCTTAGCTCCGGTAATGGGTTAGGTACCGGACCTACGGCTTGGTGTACCGCGGGGAAAGATCTGGAAGGATTTGCGGACCTCGAATGTGTGGACGTGGGGGTGCCTTCTCGGTTTTCTTTATTTCTAAAATAAAAAGGGTGGGTGGGTGGATGGGGGGAAGAAGGGTTTTATTTTTTTTAATTTTTTTCGTTTATCAGGGAGTCAGGATTTTGGGTAATTAGCCAATCAGGTAAGAGAATGACGGGGGTTTTTGAAAGTGTTTTTAATTTTAAGGTTATTCATTAAATGCAGGGACTGTCACTTTTTGTAGCGTTTAAGCCAATCACGTGAAGCCGTGTCTATTATTACAACGTTGCCCTTTTTTTGGTGGGTTTTGGCCTTTTTTGTTTTCTTTTGCGGTGGGCCTACTAGGGGACCAATCAATCATTGTCGTGGTCTCGAAAATAGACATTCCTAGGTACCTAGAATGTAGGCTGTTTTTTTGTCTCCTACTAAAAGAAGGTAGGTAGCTAGGTACCTACCTAACAGGAGACAGCCTTTTGCTACCTCATCCCACACTGATCAGTGCTGGTGGTGATGATGATGATGATTTTTCGCTTTTATTTTTTACTTGTATTTTGATTATTATTTATTTTTTGAGAGATATGGATTTTTTTTCAGTATTTAAATTAATGGCCATTGTTGTGGCTCTACATGCTCGCCACTTTGAGGTTGCTGGATGGGGTTTTCTCCTCCTTCTGTGGCTATTATTTGTGGCTATTTTTTGTGGCTTTTTGTTGTAGTGGGATTCTTTGTTGATAGAACTTGGAGTTTAGGCATAGCGGTATCTTTTTTTTTTCCACCATGTAAAGGAGCCTGGGCATAATGGACACCAATCCCTTCATTTCCAAGGGCAGGATGTGCATTGATGTTTGGTTCTTTGCTTTTGTTAAGAACCTCCGGATCCCAGCTTCCAAAACTTGAGACACCAAGCAACCTCAGACTCTCTCTGGTTCCAGTTTTTTTTTCAAATTTCATAATCTCTAGTTTATTTGGGTTTTTGAGAAAAACAGTAAAATGTCAGAACATTTTAAGAATTTTTTTTCAAAAAACTTCTGATTCTGAGTTTTTAGAAAATTTTCAAAATATTAGATGATTCTGTTGAAAGAACCAGCTAATGTTCAGGATAGGTTCTTTGACCCCAGTTTTTTGACACTTAACCCTGGTTAAGGGTCAAAAAACCAGCTCTATGATGTTGTGGAAACTCCAGTCAAGGGAGAACCACCAGGTCTTTGAATTTGGGGAGGACTGGGCCTCACAGAATATCCATTATGCCCTACTCTAACCCGCCGGTTCTCAAAAGTAAGAACCTCCCAACATGGGAAAAGGGCCAAAGAAACCCATATCCACAGACAGACAGACAGCCCCATGGGTGCATTTTGCCAGTATGTGGAGCAAAATTGCATTGCACTATACAAGACAAAATAAATTGCAACCCAAACATTGAATGGAATTCCCAATATTCATCTAGCTACCTCTGGCCAGGGTGGACTATTTATTGTGTTTAGATCCATTATAGAGTATAGGAGCTTAATTAAGGGATTTTGACCCATAGGTAAGTAGGTCTATTTTCATATGAGGATTTTAGAAAGACGACATTTTGGCTTGTGTTGAAACTTGAAATTGGTTAAAGTTATGACATCTTGAAGGATTTTGGTTTAGTTATAGAGTTATGACATCTTGAAGGATTTTGGTTTAGTTATAGAGTTATGACGTCTTGAAGGATTTTGGTTTGTTTTAGAGGATTTTTTTTGAAGATTATATTTTTGCATGGTGAAATATTTTGAATTTTCACAAGTCTTCTTTTGCCTTAAGATACTTTTTGATGTAAATGGCAAGGTCACGCAGTGTGACACACCCTGTTGTTAGCATTGGCTTTGTTTCATATTTTTCTGACCTACAAGCTACACTGGTACCTTCTAAGCTTCGACCTTCTGGAGCAAGCTGGTAAAGTGGGGAACTTTTGCTTGGAAAAACACATTTGACGCTGCAAAAACATACATTTGTTCAAAAAAATCTCAATTTTTTTTTCACAAAATAATTGAAACTTTGTCACAGATTTTTTTTGTTTTTGCTGGTGTCATTCATTGTAGGTTGCTGGCTCAGCAAAGGCGGGCCACCTTTGCTTTGGCACCACCTCATCCAGGGTCACCCATTGTCACAACTAACTTCGTCCGTTCAAATAAAAAAACCTTTCACACTTCAGGCTGGGGAAGAAGAAGCCCTGGTCCCCGTGAGCCTCCCTTTATTCTGGGGTCAATTGTCGACTCCCTTTGGCTAGCACCCTCCAATTAGGGGAGGCCTTCAGGAGCACCCTAAACCTTCCTCTATACGGAACCGGCTTTCGGTATTTTTTCCAGAATTTGCTTTGGTGGGACAGGTCCGGTTGTGTCCTTAAGGTGCAATCCAGTCATTTGGTGGCTCCAGTTTGTACGATGTCGATGTTGAATTTAATATGAGTCCACAAATGAGAACACAATCAAGCCAGTTACTTTTTGGAAAAGGCCCTGGAAGAACACATGCCACCGTAATGGAACAATGCCTTGCAAGGTTCTGGAGTGGAACTGGCCCTACCATACATAATACAAGATATTATTGGGCTATTCCATATTACGGAATCCTCAAATGTAAATTTTGGCTGCTCACGCTGTGGTGCACCACCTTACCATGCCTGCGGATTGATTCACGGAAATCGTACATGGGTAATTAACCATGTGGGACTTACGGAAGGTGATAAAAGAATTTGCATCAAAATTTACGTCCGTGGCCAGCCAAGTTTGAAACACCTTGGGAAAGTGGCTTGTAAGGTATATGCTTTATAGAGTCCTATTAGGCATTTTTTAATCTTAAGTCTCCATAGGTCCATTGCTTTAGCTTTAAAAATAAAATGCGTGTTATGATGTACACAAAAAATTGTCACAATTTAACAATTTTTAGTACTTGTTCAAGTTAGATGCATCAAATGAATATTTGAAAAATGTTTTGTGATAAATTTTTTTGATAAATAGTGATTTATGTTTCAATCTATCATTATGTTGTGAAATTAGTGCACATATGAATGATTTAATTGTTTAACAAAATATTACATTAATTTGTAAGGTTTTCAAACATCAATGTAATTCCAACAAAAGGAATAAGATGTACTAGTTTTAATGAAAATTTGAGTAAGAAATTTTACACTTCTTAAAAGACAATTGTAAAAAAATAATTCTCTTTATCAAAGTATTAGAGTTTAGATCAAATGATTTTAAAATGTTCATGAAAATGTTTATGAGTATGATTTTTTAGATTTTGAAATGTTCTTTCATTGAAGATGTCCTTGGTCTAAGTGCTTTTTAATCATTTGAAAAAAATAAAATGAAAATTTTAAATTGATAAAAATTTGATAAATTCTTGTCAAATAATTTTTTTAAAAAACTTTTTATATAATTGTGAGTGTGCATTCACATAAAGGCACAACTATGAAGCAATTGCATATTCATAATTTTTATAATTTATTTTAGTTTTGAAGTTCAAATCATTTATGTGTGATCTCCAAAATAATTCAAAATGAGTGAAATCTTGCATGTTGATATTTTTGATATTATATGTAATTCTAATTTCCTTCAAATTATGCACACTATAGTGTGCATTCACCGTTAAAACCATTGAGATAAATGAATGTTATATCAAAATAATCATTTTTTGTTTCATATGGAAAGTTGAAACATTAGTTTCCTTCTATGAAATCTTGGGTTCAAACTTCAAAAAGGTCAAATTGGCCTAACTGGAAAACTATTAGTTTTTTTTTGTGGACACTCTTTAACCATGGTGGGTATGAAAATTTAGAAAAAAAAAATTTGATTTAACAATTGAACATGTTCTCTTAAACTTTTATAAAAAGCAAAATCAATAGTTTTCTAAAGAAAAGTGAGAACCACCCAACATTGTACCTCACCATCCAATGTAATATATATGCCAAAACCTAATGTTAGATTGTAACATTAGCGTAATATGCACCAAAATATATTTTACATTATAAATAAAACCAATGTTGTTCAGCTCTTCTATAAATTGAAATAACATCCAATCTTAGTTTCAAATTTTTAAAAAAATTGATGAATTTTTCAAGTGTGAGTTTGAATTTAGTTCTTCAAATTTCTAAACTTGTGGTGTTTTTTTTTTGACAATTTTTTTTCAAATTCAAGAACTTTGATATCTAGTTTAAAAATAAGGTCCAATTTCATGTACACACCAACACTCTCAAAGATTATACATTTTATAAATATGAAAATTTACAAGAAGTTAAAATTGAGAATTGTGAAAATATTGAGTTTTACAACAAATTAAAATTGATCAACTACCTATAAAACCTGGCATACTTCATGACTTTTCAACAACTTCATTTTCCCCTACCTTAAGATGAACCTATGTTTAAGAGTTTATTTTCTTGGTTATATTCCAATCCTAGCAAAAGGTTAGTTCAATGATTTGATCCTTGTCTTGGTTTCAGCAAGGGGGTGCTAATTTAGGTTCAGCTCCCAAGAACCTCAAGTTTAACACTTCAAATTGGTGAACCTATCAACACTTGATACAACCCACAAAGTTTACATCACACATGTGTCAGGAGCCAAGGAAAACCATGTTTTGTTGTACATATGGGTCCTATAGGTAGGTAGATACATATGTACAACATGATTACTAAATAGGTATTACATGATAGGTCTCCTAGGTAGGTAGCACAAAAGGCAGCTATTAAGCAAGTAAATGCATGTAAATGGTTAGTACATAGGTTAGGGCTAGGGGGTTGTTAATTAGCAAGTAGCAAAAATAGAGCTAACTAGCATGATTTTAAAAAATCACTAAATTTCATATTCAATTTTAGTATGTAGCCAAAAATATAGAAGGATGTTTAAATCATTTTGCTTTCATATGTTTTAATTGCCAAAACATGCTAAATTGTCTTATGGAAAATCACCACTGCAACTACATATAAAATGGTGGCTTTAGTACATAAGATGCCAAAATGGTTGAAAAATGTATCACAATTCCCTTTGGAAACATTGGTAAAGTATAGTCACAAAAACACAACCCACTATCATCATAACTAGTCTTAAAAATTGTGTAAATGGAAAAAATCATGTGGAAACTTATTGTGAAATGAATTTTTTTTTCATGTACTATCATTTAGTATGTATTGATAAAACTTGTTGTAAAATTTGAGATATTTTAGAGATTTTTGCATGTCCATCTTAACATTGTAACTGATTCTAACAATACTTTTGCAACACCAATTAACATAAGTTTTTTTATATTTTTGAAACCAATTTTTTATGGTTTCGATGCATTAGGGAACATTCTTTCTTTTAGGAGGCACCTTTGGCATAACCACTACTTAGAATGGGAAGTTTTATGCCTTCAAAATGAATAAATGGATAGAATCTTGTAGATTTTTTCTAGGGAGTTCTTCATTAATTTTGTTAAAATCCAAAATAAAAAATGATGATAACAACAATAGGGGATGCAAAAGCACAACAATGTGTGTGTAACTAGTATTGAAAATTTTATTTATGAAATATTTAGGGGAATGCCTTTAAATAAAAATTTCACATGATAATATAATGCAACATTTTTTTGAGTCATAAAAATTGAAATCATTGTTTTGATGACTTGTAAATCATGATTCTATAAATATTCTCTTAGATTGAGCAATCCTATTGTGCCACATCAACTTGATTGCTTCATCCATTCCTAATAAAGACTTTGTGAAATTGGCGCTTGTGGTTCCTAATAAAGAAAATGCACCCATTATTCTTTATCATCAATTTTGGTGTTTTGATACCATTTTTTTCAAAAAATATAACCATAGTTTAAATATTTTAATCTTAAATATTTATGGATGGAATTTTTATAATTATAATTACTTTTTTTTTAAATGATGATCTAGAAAAATTATTTGAATTTATTTTGACTTATACTTGCAATTTATTTAACAAAGTTAGTTGAAATTTGATCAATTTGTAAATAAATAATTATAACAAAAATATGGACAATGAACAAAACCTTCTAATGTTTCCTTAATAACTGCACCACAAAATAACGTGGGCAATGTTTGCATGTTTGCATTTTAAATATTCATTTTATGCTAAAAATTTCAACAAAAATGTTTTGAGAATAACAACCCACCCTCCACCCTCCACCCATTTCTAAGGATGGGTTCAATCGACACATCATTGGAAATATATTCTTGTCATGCAATCAACCTAAAAGAACCCCTAACCACCCATTTTACCTTTCATTATCACCTAAAGTAGATATGTTAATCATTGAACACATAAGGTCTCAAAAAGATAGGGTGCTTAGGTTGTCATTTTTTTAAACATGGTGTTTGAAGAGAAGTTGTTGCCCATTTATGACCACACCCATAGCCATTTAAATCATGGAATTTGGATGGAAGACAAGGAAGATATGCCCCTTGAAAGGAAGGGGGTTCACTTGTTGGAAAAAATCCTTAAAAAACATGTTGCCTTATGAAAGCAAACACATCACCACCCTATGAATGTTCAAAATGCACTTGACAAATGTCACAAACTTGACCCCTTGCTTGAATTGGATGAAAATGAATTTTGGTTGATTTTTTATGTAAAAAAATTTGTTGTATACACAATTGGCCTAGATCTTTTTAGAGAAAAAGGTAATAAAATCAATAACCATGGGTAACCTAATATTTTTCTAACACTAAAATTGTCAACAACATCCTTAGGTTAGGGTTTAGGGTTTGATTTTCTTGCCATTACAATGTAACAATAGTCTTCCAATTGTTTTCCCACCTTTGGCTCCATGCATTAGATGTCCACATTCCTCTTCATTGGTTGCAACTTTTTATAAAACACTTCAATCATCCATGCATTGTTAGAAGGTTGGAGCTATAGTTGGTTGGTTCCAAAGAAATGAGTAAATGATCATCCTAATCATTATTGTCTTGTGGTTTTGTGAACCTTCTTCATCCTAGTGGTATTTTCAGTGGTGGATGGGTGAGTAACGAGTAAGAACTTGCCCTTGGGAGGGGGACAACAGTTGGAAATCATCATCATCTTGTGTTTTCATGTTTTCTTGAACCCTCCTTTTCAATTCTTAATCATTTTCATTTTGTGTTACCATGTTTTCATGAACCTTCCTCCTTGGCTCTTAATTGTTGTCATCTTGTGTTTTTGTGTTCTCCTAAACTTTCCTCCTCAACTCTTGATTATGGTCATCTTGTGTTCTCGTGAAGCTTCTTCCTTGGCTCTTGATCGTCATCGTATTGTGTTTTCACATTGTCGTGAACCTTCTCGACTTTTATTCATCATTGTTTTGTGGTCTCATGAACCCTCCTCTTTAATTCCTAATTGTCATTATGTTTTCATGTTTTTATGAAACCTTTACTTTGGCTTTTGATTATTGTCATCTTGTGTTTTCATGTTTTTCTAAACCTTTTTCATCTTTTGATTATTGTTATGTTGTGTTGTCATAAACCTTCCTTTTCAACTTTTATTCATCATTGTATTGTGTTCTTGTGTTCTTTTGAACCCACATCCTTTTGGATCCTTTGATGTTTATCATTTTCAACTCCTCCCATATGATGATTACTTTGAGAATGGGGGTTGTAATCTTGTTGCAAAACATCTTTTCACTTTCATTTGAATCTTGTTTTTGCCTCTTTTTTATTTTTTGTTATAAAACCAAGGTTCACACCTTTGTAAAGGATGGGCCTTTAAACTTGCTACAAACTGTTTATAAAGTTTTTTTTTTTTAAATTTATTGCAATTGTGGACCAAGTTGTCTTGAAATCTTCCTTATCTCATTTGCTCATTAACCTTTTAGCCATGTTTTAGGAATCAACAACTTTTTGGGCCTTCTTATTATCCTTGTTTTTAAATTTCTTTGAATAGAAAAAAAGTCATGCATGCTTTAATTTACAGTGCCATAAATGGTTTTTATTTTTGTTTTTTCATGTAATCATTTTTGATCCATTAACCCCTAAATATGTAAAATCTTGGTCAACTACCCCTTGCCACATTTATGGCACATTTTATTGTTATCCATTCCCTAGATTTAAGAATGGTGATGTAACCTTGTTGTGAACCTTTGTTCACAAGAACCTTGACCCCTAATTAATGCCCTATTTGAATCCATGTCTTGTTTGATTTCTATATGTGATTTGGATTATATTTTTGGTTAATGTATAAGGTTTATAGGTTTTGGTAGAATGAGTTGCATGGTCGAGTTATGAAACCTTGTGCCCTATAGATGTTTATTTTTTTTGCAAGTAAAATTTACTTAGTTTTAAATCTCAACATTTGAGTTAATACCACTAGGAATTTCATCCTTGAAGAGGGTGAGTTTCATTTGAATCAATGAATTGCCATTTTCATTTTTAATTATTACAAGGTAATTGAAAGTCTAACTTTTTGCATATCCAAAATCCAAGCAACAAGTGTTTTGTCCTCTTCATTAATTAACATGCCATGTGGGCCTAGCTTTTCAATCTTGTCATGCTATTCAAATGATTTGAAAGATAGGTTAATAGTGTCACGGATGGCAATGCTATGGGGTTCATTCATTTGAATGTTCATCCATAACTTATAATGAACTTGTATTTTATTTGTAATTTAGTGTAAGTTCATTCTCAGTTAGCTTTTAGTTAAATTGTAATTCATTTCTAGTTAACTTTTAGTTCATTTGAAATTCAATTTTAATTAACATTTAGTTAACTCTTAGTTAAATCCCAATTAAGTTCTAATTAAATTTGAATTAATTCTTAGTTAATTCCCAGTCAACTTTGAATTAAGTCTTAATTAACTATCATTTAAATTTCAGTTCATTCAAAGTCAACTCTTAATTAAAAAGGTTCTCAAGAAACTTCTTTATTTGATGCACACATATAAGCTTCCTTGGAAGCTTATTTGAGCTAGGTCCCCGAAGGAATATACATAGAAGTAAGACCTTTCATTTCCTTCAATATGTTCAACATTAATCTTATGCATGATCTTGGACCATAGCCTTGTTATGTTTTTTTCATGTTCATGTTTGCATATCTTAACTTAATAAAAATCCATTTTCACATTTGTTTTGCACATATATCGTGTTTTTATTTTTAGTTATTGTGTTTTTGTTTTTGAATAGCATAATTTTGTTTTATTCTTTGTTTGAAAGTTAGATTTACGTTTTTCTTTAGCCTTTGTTCTTATGGATCTTCGTGTCCTTGATAATTAGTATGTGCCATGACTTGCTTACTTTCCTCAAAGAGGTTTGGCCTCTTTTTAGTGCATCCACTATTTTTTCCAAGGCCTCAATTATCCATCTTCCTTGGTGGGTTAATGCAAGAACCATGTTTGTATTTGTTGATTTTTTTGTTTGTGCTGCAATTGTAGGTGAAATGTTTTCCTTATCCACTATTGACTCATGCAATCCACTTCATTGCCTACAAGGTACAACTAACAACATGGTAGCCCTTTGCCTTTTAGCCTTAGGCTCCAAGAAGTTAATGGGATTCAACCAATACCTATAAGAGGTATAAAATTTAGCTATTTATATGCATCCCAACACTTTAAAAAATGTATTAGGTATAGATAATGTAGAAATGTAGAACTATCCAAAGTTTGGTAAGAAAAAGTCATTGCATAGAATCTTGTAAAGTTAATCCACTCTAAATTGACATATGCAGTTGATTTGCAAGTTATGTAAACTAGAACTATTTGACCTATTTGACTTTCTTGCTACTTTGTAAACTACAAATTATTGGATCCAATAGATACTTATCAAAAGTTTTTTATAGACTTTATCTACATAAGAAATTCCTATTTCTCTAGTTGATGCTTGTGTAGGTTGATATTATAAACTTGCTTCTATTTTACAATCTTGTGAGTTAGTTTTTACTTTGGCATGTGTTTCCTACCTATTGCTTTGAGTGTATACCTACTTGCTTTCATTTCATTTATACTTTCTTAGTGATTTTAGATTAGAGAACACAAGCTTTAAGAAATTTTGAAAATCATCTTTCATAGCCCTAGATAGTGATGACATTCTTAAAATGCTGCTAAAGGAATCAAAGAAGCTTGAGAGGTTACTCAAATGTAATGTTTTTATTGTGATTAACTTGTGTTTAGAATTTTTGTTTTTGGTGGGAATCCATTATGCTTGGGCAAATGTGCATGTTTTTAAGGGTTATTGATGTGTTTTGTTTTGGGATGCAAAGATGTTGTTATCTATTATATGTTGGGGACATGTTTGTGCAATCAAAAGATTGCTTGAACCCAAAAACCTTAAATCTTGCAATTTTGCATTAAATCATCCCACTAGCAAACTTTTTTTTTTCTTATGAATTATTTAGAATCACCTAGGTGGTTTTACACCCTAGATTAATTACTTGTGTTGTATGAGCACCAATGGCTTTTGATCAATGGACAACGGAGAATGCCATTGGTTTTGCCATGTGTAACTGAAATTCACCTCTTCCATGTATCCATCATTTTGTGATGATGTAATAGAGGATTTCAATATCATCAAACTTCTCTGTTGGTGCATTTGCTAGAGAGCACAAAGAAAGAGGAAACAATGCATGAACCTTTGAAAAAGTCAAGCTATTACAAGTCATATCGTTAATACCTTAATATTGAGACCCGATAATGTTCTTCTCTCGTTTTCAATCAAATTTCATGTTCAATTTGGTACATGTATTACCTTGGAGTGATGGTGATGATGGAATGGAATGGAGATGGAACAATAACAATGGACAATGTTGGCAAAAATACAAGAGAGGAGGAGAGATTGATAAGAAAAAAAGGGAAATAAGTAATGAGCAAGCAACAAAAGTAGGTCCGGAAAAGTGACGACAATGTGGAGGTTGAAGGAGGTCAGGCTTGCCATTGCCACTGTCCTTGTTGCAATGCCAAAGCTAAAGCATAGTAGGATGGGGGGACAATGGATGCAAAAGGCCACTTTTTCCATGGCACTCTCTAAGCTGTGTGGGAAGTTTCGTAAATAGTCTTTGCTATAATTGTTGGTGAGCTTTTGTAATCACAAGAAAGTCCTTTTATTTCAAGAAAATCTTCATCTTGGGGGGGGGGGGGGGGGGGGGGGGGGGCCTTTTTGGTTTTTTTCTCCTTGGGGGTTTTGGGGGTCCCTTTTT
>Ga0116231_10003700_pt1 | contig 31528 bp, 31 predicted proteins | sample S1TSphgellanicum_2_FD_89695 | JGI IMG/M metagenome (GOLD analysis project Ga0116231, IMG submission 89695) | Host-associated microbial communities from peat moss isolated from Minnesota, USA - S1T2_Fd - Sphagnum magellanicum MG | ecosystem: Host-associated > Plants > Peat moss > Unclassified... | reverse complement strand
TGCCATTTTAGCACACAAACTTAATAGATATATTGGTAATTGCAATGATCAGATTGCCCAGAAAAACAATTTTGCCAATAATAATAATATGCTGGATGCCAAAGGTATTATTATGATGCATGTAAAAATTGGCTGCACCAGAAACCATAACCATTATGAACAGGGAGGGGGTCTGGATACTGGAACTTATCAACATACAAAAACAAAGAAATAATTTTCAACAAATTGATACCTACTAAATAAGTAACTTACTACTTACTTACAAGTTGAACAACGTTAGGATATATTTGCTGTCTCCGGTCTATTCCCATGGTCAGCTGTGTGTGTTGCTATCTCATGGTCACAAGCAGCGCAAACATCAAGATTTTCAGCGGCCAGGGTTCCCATGGATACATGTGGAATGTCGTATATAAAAAGAGGTTTTGGAAATGTAGTTTGTAATTGTAATTTTGTAATATGTACTGTCAAATACACACACACCTGTGCATTAGGCACAGGGTTCAAACTAGTTGACATAATGGGACTTGAGGTGAGACATCCTTTGAACAGACAACCACTTTGAAAATTCACAAAATGTCGGGTTTTGGCAAATTTTCGCCAAAAAAAAACGAAAAAAACTGCTCAAGAGTCAAACAAGCAATCGCCCACATCTGTTGTTAGTTAGCAGTCGCTTTTTTTAGGATTGAAAAAAAAAAAAAAAAGCCAAATTGGCGACCAACCATTCATCTATCCATCCATCCATCCATCAGAACATGATGAAAAAGGCAGTGATCATCCATTGAAAGATTTAGCCAAATCTGGCTATAAACCATATATGAAGTACAAATTTTATTTTTAAAAAAAATCATACTTCAATATTTATTTTGGGGTACAGACTGAAAACTAAACCCTTTTTTTCCCCCCCTCTCACTTATGGCAATTGAAAGCCTCCAAGAAAATCACTTAATTTTGCGAATTTTGAAATTTTAATTTGTCCTTTTGGTGAAATTTCGCCAATTAAAAAGAACACTGGAACTTGTGGGTGTCACAGCACATGGAAAAACCATATATATGTAATATGGCAAAATAGCAAAATAAGGGAAGTCAAATTGGCAAAATGGCCGAACAAACAAACGGAATTCGATACTTTTGACTTTTCATAAAGAGAGAGAGACACACAAAACACACGCACAAGTGAGGACAAGAATATAACGCCAGCTCGGATCGGACGGTGGAGAGAGGATGAAGGAAGGATCAGACGGCGTTACGAGCTGGTGGGGTCCGGTGCCTGGAGCTTTTGCCGCATTTGGAGATGTCCACAAGGAAGAAGAAGAAGAAGAAGAGGAAGCAGCAGCGAAGAAGCATACCAATCGGGAAGAAAATTGTACGCGTCCGCCCCCTCGCCCGCACTCGCGTGTTCTTTCCTCCTCTCTTCTTTTGTCTCCTCGTTGCAATTTGGTTGGGGGAGTTGTTTGTTGTCTGGGAGGGAGGTAATCAATTTCTTCTGTTTTACAGCGGGCGAGAGATGAGAAGAAGAGAGAGAGAGTGAAGGGGGCCTCCTGGAGAGAGATGAGAAGAAAATTTGAAGCTTGTTGTGCCTCAACTCACGGGTTCTGTGATTTGGAGAAGGCGATCATGGAAGGAGGAGCCACATGAAAGAAAGGAGCAGGAGGACTAGGAGAAAGAGAAGGAGAAGGAGCGGTGGTGATGGGTACTGTGTTTTCTGAACAAAAGAGTCATGGGCTCTGTGAGTACAGGCCGAGGAGGAAGGTCTTAGAGAGAGACACAGACACAGACACAGACGCGCATATAGACAGACATACAAATAGACAGAGAAGGAAGGGTTAGAGGAATCATCGCGGTTGTCAGGAATTCAACTTCCTGTATGCAGGCAGGCAGGCAGGCGTCAGTGTGTACCTACTTGAGGAAGGATTTGGCAACAACAACAACAACAGAAGTTGCATCCTGAGAGTTGCAGGCAAGAGCAGATCAAAATGGTTCCTGAGTTTGTTCATGTTCAAGTTCAAGGTCAGCGTTCAAGAGAATCAGATGAGGGAGATGTTGAAGAGCTCTGGTGTTGTTGCAAATTTGTTTTGCAGCAAGGGTGTGATGTCCTAGGAATGTGTGTATGAGATTCTTTGATTCCACACTGTGGTCACGAGACTGAACAAATGATCTAGGGTTTAAGGGATAGAGCAAGTTCGGGAAGAAGATTTGACGATCTATGTCGAAGCCACGTCCAGATCGTGCCAAAGGACTGAAGCTGGGGAATGTCTTCTCCAGTTTGTATGGGGATTTCAATTCTCACACTGGGGGAGATCGGCTCAGCAGTTCTCCGACCTCCGACCATGACAAGGGACAGCAGAGACTCACGAAACAAGATTGGAGAAAACGAACAAGCTTTGGAGTACGGGGGAACGATACTGCCAAAGAGTTGCAGGATCTTTGTAACCTCTTAGGTGTGGAGTTCAATGATGGACTTGGTATACCTGCAGCTGACTGGGAGGCCCGGAAGTCTCTAAACAGTCGATCTGCATCTCCTGTCAGCAGTCAGCCTATTTCTCCCACATGTGCACCTGGTTTGTTTGCTTATTCTTCATCAGATGGGGATGACTTTAGGTTTGATTTGCAGACTACCAGTCAAGATTCAAGTCCTCCTGTTGCATCTCCTCTTCTATCTCCTATGATGTCTCCTGGTAGGTTGCTCAATGCTGGAAAAGAGCTGAAGAAACATCTGCGTCCTCCTAGAGACATTCCTCCAAAGCCTGTCCATTCTCCTCAAAAGACTGGAGATCTCTTTTCTCCCTCCACAGGGTCTTCTTTTCAGCAGCTCAAAAAGGTTTTTCATGCTACCTTGAATTCTCAAGACACCACAGGTAGCAGAAGTGTTTCTGTTGAGACATCATCTTCAACAGCTTGGAATGAGGAAGTTGAGCTTGATCACCAGCATTCAGAACCAACAATGAAGTGTGAGGCATTGTCTCCTCCAAATTTTTGCGAACTGAAACCCCATGGTGACAACTTTGAATGCAAGTTAGATGTAAAAGGAGAGCGAGAAGCAGAGGTCTTGACAATGAATGGAAATGGAGGAAGCTTTGTCAAGGGTTTTCTGACAAGGGAAGCCAGATTACCTCCCCTGCTGGTTACACCATCACACATGGGTGTAGGGCATGTTTCTGTCAAGCAATCACCAAGGTATCCAAGTCCAGGACCAATATCTTGGCATGGAAAGCAGAGTCAAAGCCCTCCACCAATGGAACACATTGACACAAAACCTGCAAATGCAGATTCACATGCTGTAGACAATGCACCACAGCACCTGACTGACCCATGTCAGGTTGCCTCTCCTGTAGACAATACTGCACAAGCCATGTCAGCAAAGAGTTCCAAGATGGTTGAAAGTGATCTGGCCAATTTAAATCTTTGTGATGCAGTGCACAAAGATGATCCACTGCAGGTTCCACCAAAAACACCGTCATGGTGTTCCAAATGGAGGAAAGGTGACCGGTTGGGCAGTGGATCTTTTGGAACTGTTTATGAGGGAGTTGGCAACAACGGACGTTTCTTTGCTGTGAAGGAGGTGTCTTTGTTAGATGAAGGCAGGCAGGCTAAGCAGTCTATTCTACAACTTCGGCAGGAGATACTTGTCCTGAGTGAACTTAAACATGAGAATATTGTCCAGTACCTAGGCACACAAACTACCGAGGACAAGCTTTACATCTTTCTAGAACTTGTAAGCAAAGGATCATTGGCATCTGTGTACAAGAAGTATCCCATGTTTGAAGAACAGGTTCGTGTATACACTCGACAAATCCTTCATGGTCTCAAGTACCTACATGACCGCAAAATTATTCACAGGGATATAAAATGTGCAAACCTTCTGGTGGATGTCAATGGGGTAGTCAAGCTTGCTGACTTTGGAATGGCTAAGGAGGTAGATAACATGGATAAGCTCAAGTCTTGTAAAGGAAGTGCATACTGGATGGCTCCTGAGGTCATTAATATCACACAGAGTTATGGTATTGCAGCTGATATTTGGAGTCTGGGATGCACTGTGCTGGAAATGGTAATGGGGAAGCCTCCTTTATCAGATTTAGAGTGGCATGAAGTACTTTGGAAAGTTGGGCATGGGGAGGCCCCACCCATCCCTGAGAATCTGTCATGTGACTTGAAAGATTTTGTTAAGCAATGCTTGGAAGTGGATGTCAAGAGGCGGCCCACTGTTGATATGCTCCTTACACACCCCTTGGTTTGTAGTGAGCCAATATCCGGTCCTTTCAAGCTTGTAGCCATGACAGAGCTCAGCACCATTGCAGAGGGAAAATCCTTTCGCTCGTCAAAGACAGGACCAACCAATGCTACTAATGGAGAGGTCAAGAACCATAGTAATGGCCATGGTTCAAAAGTTGTGAGGGGAAGACTTGGCCGTTCAATGAGAACCATACGAAGTGAACTTAGTATGAGCTCTACCTTCTGCGGGATTCCATTATGATCATTGTTGCACCTGGCTTGCATTTTCTCTCTGAAAATGGGCATGAGTGGAACAGGCAGTTGCTACTCTCACTGCCATACATTCTTGGATAAGCCAGATTAGAAAAGCTCTTACACTAGATTGGCCAAGAATGAATCTGGAAAGCCACATATTTCACTTCTTGTGCCTGGTTAAGTCATCATCTCCTTTGAAAATAGGTTAAAGGTAGTGCTCATGCCTACCTTATGCAAAAAGGATCACCTGAGTTTGTTCTTGGCTATGGAAAATGCAGCATAGGAAGTGCATCCAAAGGCAAATCTCCAACAGGATGCAGATCAAAGTATTGTACATTATAGTTTTTCAGGCCAGCCATGTTGCATGGATGTACTAGAGTCCAAAGATGATTGGCAAATCAATTGTGTTGCTTGCAGCATTTCTGGTACTGCTCCTGTGGGTGGGAGCCTGACAAATAGAATGATGGAACGTGGTATTTCTCTGCGACCTGCTTCTCATTGTGCTTTCAATTTTCAATCAGTTGAATGCTGCATCAAATTGAGAAGCACCTTGGTCTGGTTATTCTAGTTAAATGGATGAATGCTTAATGAGGGATTGAATTGTTCATTTCTCCCTTTGTTGCCTGATGTCTGCATTGAAGTGAAATTTGGGACTTCCTAGTATCCAACCTTCTGAAATACAATTGCTCGCTCAAGCAGTTCACTGACAGTGGAGTGTTTATATTCTAGTTGCTCATGCAGCTAGGCAAAAACTAGAATATCTGGCTTCATTGTTGTGTGACTGACATCCAATAATACATGTGGCAGGTGGAGGCAATGTGGTGAAGCCTGTGGTTAGTAGTTGTGTTGCACCCCATTGAGAAACTCATGGACCCAGAGGTTTGTGAATTTGTTCTTGTGGACACTTGGGATTTTGGAAGTTATGAAAGCAAAATGCACAAAGGTCCCACTTTCTAGAAACCTTGCGTTGTACCAGTTAGAAGTCAATGCATTGCCAGGAATAAAGATGTAGAAGTCAGATAGGAAGATGTTAAATCAGAACAAGTCTTCATTGCAGGCAGTACAAAAGTACTGCCCATTTTATTTTTTCCGTGTCTGCAATACTGCAATATTTTATGTGCAATTAAACAAGTCAAAATGCTATGAAGCATTTGCTAGATGAGCTTTGAATGTCATGTTTGGAGCTAACTATATGGCACTGGTCAGTTACTTCTAAATACACTATTATTTCTAACATGGAGTTGAGGTTTTGTGTTCATAATATAAATATAGTGAGAGAACAGTCGCTTGTTGGATGCTGCTGCTTAACCCAATTGTGCACTTTGAGCGTCTTCACACTTTACCATGTCCAACATAGAGTGCTAATTATTTGCTCATACTCACTTGTTACACATGAACTGTTGGATTTGTGTACCAATATTTATTACATTCAACATAGATTGCTTATTATTTCCCCATCCCCACTAGTGCTTTTTTTGGGGTGAATTTTCACATCTTGGCAAGTGTGACATCTCTAAAGGAAATTAAATGGTAGAAATCTGGTCTTGTTGTTGCAATGTAACTCATTAAGGTATGATTGTAGTCTGCTTGATCTCACATTTGTTGCCAGCACCATCAAGAGATCTTGATCATTAGTTGCCATATCTCTGCAGCAGCCTCTAATCATTCACATGTCCACCCCATGGGCAAAAATTGCCATTGCCTTTCATTAGGGAACTCCATTGCCTTTTGTTCTACTTAACACACAATCACACTCACTGCCTGTAACAACCTTGAAAAACTGTTGATAAATCTGTTAGTAGGATGAGTGTTTACATATGTAGGTTGTATTGTAGCATGTAGCAACGAGACTATGGTATAAATTGATTTGAAGATTTGAGGATCCAACTAGAGCCAAACTCAACAAATCTCCTCCTAGATTGGAGTTTTTATTGTGCATTACAACTTTCATTGCTTTGAATATGTCCTTTGATGCAACATTTGAGTGCAAACTGGGAGGAGCAAGGTGGCAGTTTCAAGTACAAACTAGTTTGTTGTTCCAATGTGTCATCAAGTTTCATCTTTGCATTATTGATTACCTTATTGTTAACACTATTGTTTTGTTTTGTTATGGTGTTGCATCATCATGTTGGTGTTGAATCAATGGGAGGATTGTCCATCACTATGTAAGGAATAGATTGTTCCACTTCTACTCGTGTTCTTACACATGTTCTTGCCTTCTTTGCATCTCAATTCCTTTTTCGAGTTTTCAATTTTAAGTTTTGCTTTCAAAAGTGTTCATTTTTCATTGTTGTACTTTTTAATTTTGGTGTCCACAATTTGTTTTGGAATCTTGCCAAACTTTGCAATGTGTTGTTTGTTGATATTGGCTACAATGCCCCTCCAATTGTCACCAAATTTAAAGTTTCATCTATTGTTTTCCATTCAAACTTTTGTAGGGATTTCTCATGTAGATGTCAAGGTCTCTTTTGGAGATGTCACACTATCTCCTCTGCCTACCACATTAACCACTCCGAGTCCTTATGCCATTGTCAATCCTTTTATAGTCCCATTGCAAGGTGCTTTTGTTGTAGACCTTACAAAAATTAGAGAAATGATAAAAACAAAGAATGAAAAAAGTTGAATGTGAATTCAATCAAATTTACTAGGATTGATGGAGGATTAGTGGGTTGCTAGACTTAACTAGTCTGAATTTGTGTATGGTGTGGATGGGAAAATGCAATCAATGAAATATAAAATTTGTTCACATATTGAAGAATGAGATAAATTTGTTGGCTCCAAAACTCAATTCTTTGATAAAACATTCTAGCCTTAGGTAGTCTGTTGTGAGTTGATTAAAAGTTGTAATGAGTGAATATTTTTTCAATTTAAGTAATGTTCATGTCAAAAATGAAAATTTTTATGGAATTGCATGGGATTTCACAATTGTTAATTAGTTAACAAATGGTGGGAAAGTAAAGAAGAAAAAATTACACTCAATTTGTTGTAGTGTGGCATCTCCTCAAGTAAGGCCGCACAATGATGGACATTGAAAAGTTCAAACCATTTTTCCAATTCTTGAAGTAAAGAACTACCTTGAAAACACTATAGTGATTTTATAAGATGGACCATAGTTAAGGTGATGCATAGGGTTGTTTTGCGTGTGATCAAAATTGTTGCCAAATCTTTGTTTCTTTCAATAAGTTGTGATGAGGTGACAATTGTTAACAACGAAAGTTGGTTATATGTGCATGTCTATGTCATTATTAATGAACGCAAGTTCTTATCTTGTTTAACTTGTAGAGGGTGGATGGAACCACTTCGGATAAATTGACAAAAATGATTGTTAATTCACTTGTTGAATATGGAAGTGCTATTGAGGCCGAGCTAGCCCATAAGCTTGTATGTTTTGGAATAGATGGAATTACAAATTTTTAGGGGTTGAAAGGTAGCATGACAGTTTGACTCATGTGAAAACACATTCCATATTTCAATGGTGTGCATTGCAATGCACAATGCACAAATCTAATTATTACCATTTTGAGTTCCTTGAAGTTGGTATCCAAGATTGAAAGTCTCCTTTTTGGCATGTATAATTATTTTACACATACACTTAAAAGACATCTTGATTTTGGGGAGTTGGCTAAGCTTTTTGAATGCAAAGGCAACAAAATTATGAAAAATGTCAAAAACATAGTGGATATCCATTTTAGAGAGTCATCCCAAAATACAAACTTTTGGTGGTTAAAGTGGCTGAAGACATTGCCACTATTGAAACTAAAATAATTAATTATGAATTGTTATGTGATGTGAAGACTTTGTAGATTTGGCTTGCTTCTTATCATGTTTGGAAACTATAGGTACAAGGGTTGTCCAAATTTGCACAAGGACAACAAACCTTCATTTGCGACTTCATTTCTCCTTAAAACTTTGTGAGGCTAATTTATTTGTTATGTGTTGTGACAATGAAAAGAAATATTCCCCTAACACTTTTATTTGTTTATTGAATTAGTTGAACACATCCATGATGTTTTGTGCTTGAATTGGTGGAAATAACATGCAAGTCCCAAGTTGATTATGTTACTTTCTTTGCAAGAGGTAAATTTTACATGTTGCATTATACCAATGCAATCGTTGGGATCAAAAGCATGGTAAATAGGGAGGCTTGGGTTGAAGCTATAGAAATTTGTGAAGGAACAATATTCAACAATAGTTGTGGGCTTGATATTTGAATTTGGGAGGCACTTTTCAACTGAAGAGTTGTTAAATGCCATTGGGATAATATATCCTTGATATTTTTCTTGTTCTTGATGCATAAATCACATTCCCTACTCACATGGCCATTATTCAAGCATTTTTTGGGTTTTAAAAGCCCTTGGACAATTCCAAAAGGTTTGTGGGGCCAATATTGGACCCTATTTGTCTTGATAAACAATATTCCTTTAAAAATTTAAGAACGAAAAATCATTTTCAAAGCCATGTTTCCTCCCCATGATTACAAATTTATTACACTTGTGGAAAAAAATGACATTTAATATTGTTTTGGTTCAATGGTCATTTGAAAGGTTTAAGTTATTGAACTTATATATGATGATGATTTTGAGTAGTATGAAAGACGATTGGACTTCTCCAACCTTTTGTTCATTAAGAACAAGCTTTGAAATCATTTAACAATTTCACCTTGACCCTTGTGAGGCTGTATGCTCAAAGCTTGTACTCACTAGAGGCGTTCCCCTTGCACACATTGTTATGCAACTAGAATGAACTTCAAACTCATTATAGGCTACATGTGTAACTTGGATTTTATGGCTTTAAAGTTTTATTCCTTTCAAGTTATTAGTGGAATGTAAAACAACAAAATTATGGTTGTCAATGGGAGGTTGCTAGGTTTTTATACCAACAATTGGAGTTTATCTTGTTGGTTTTTTACACTAACATGAATTTATTTTGCAAGTTTTTTACACTACAATAAGATTTTATCTTATCGATTTTCATACCATGTATCACAAACCATGGTGAAAAAATGTTGAGTATTAAAAAAACATGGGTTTTTATTTTGGTATTAGTGTTTTGTATTTTGATGTTGACATGAAGCCATAATCTTAGGTTTATATTCATATGACTTGACCTTGAACAATCATGAAGTGCTAGTGAAACATTTAATCCATTTGAAGGTCTTGTGCATGTTGTTTAATGCAATGTGAATGCAAGTGGTGCTTAAGTTGTAGTTGGTAGGACCCCTTGCGATTGGGGTTCAATTCCCCTTTCAGCTACTTAATTCCAACATTGTGGGTATTACACAAACATTTGGTGAATAATAAGGGTTTTGATGTTATTCAATTGAATTTGATAAAGGTTTGATTGCTAACTCAAAATTGGTTTTTATTCATTAGAAGAAAAACCTCAAAATGTAATCAATTGATTTGCGACTACATGCAACTAATTGTCATTTACAACTAACCTTAGTTATTTTTGCAACTAAAAATTACATTACATATCTTTTGGTCACATTTGTGACTATGTGACCTACCATTAAGATATATGTAAAGGTACCATACATATGTTTTGGCTTCCCTTCCCATCTTGAAAATTACATAAAGTATTTACACTTACATTTTCATATTAAAAAACATGGTGCAAATGGGATGAACCAATAAAAAAAAAATTAATACAAATTTTTTTTGAAAAATTAAATGCACCTACCCCCTAGCTTATCTATTACATTAACTAACCTATTTGCTTAAGTAAATATCTAGCCAAAGTAAGGAGGTAGGTAGATAGATAGGTAAGTAGTTGTCTAGGCTAAATAGATAGATAAATAAATCATTTGCACTAATCAATAATTGCTACGCGGCACCAAAATGAACTGCGACATGTGCAAATCTACAAGATCATTTGGTGGACGATTGAAATATATTTAGATTTTTAATTTTAAAATATTAAATATTAAATGTGCCACATGGCATTATCTGATTAGTCAATCACCCTAAAACATGGATAAATCTTGGTCACATGATCTAGATTTAAAAGTCAACAACTTGGATTAAATTTGGTTTATTTATTTAATTTTAAAATTTTAAAATAACTTGTAGTTCAATATTGCCATGAGTTACATCTAAAGAATAACATGTGGTGTTATTTTTGAATGTCATCAAAATAATCGCATGTTAGTCACAAATGCCCATACAATTGTGATCATATATAGTGGATGAAATTATATACATACATATTCAAGTTCATTCATAATAATTTGATAACATTATTATGACGATATGTTGTTTGTTTGTGATTAATTGTTGTTTACAACTTGTCATTTATAACTAAAGGGATTTTAATCGCAAATTGTCACTTGCAACTAATATTTTCTTATTGATTAATTTTCAACATTCCACTATGAACATAAAATATTCTCAAAATATTTCAACTAATTCTTGCCGCGTGCCAATTTTGCAAAAATAAAATAAAATTGATAAAATAGTTGTTGGGAGAAAACCTGGGCAGGGGGAGGGCAGCAGGCGAGCGTTCGCTGCTGGCTACTACATATGCGCAACGCAAACGATCGCCACTCCTGCGCCAGCATCAAAAACGCATCTAAAACAAAAGATGCTGGCGTTCGCCGCCACCACCACGGTTCATGTGCGTGGTACATGAGAGAGCCAGAAACTCCGTCTCTCTTCTTCTTCTTCTGCTGTTGTCCCTGTTCCTGCGTCTTCTGCATAGATGCACGCAAGCACGCATTTCGGCTTTTCTGGCTCTGCTGCGCAGCGATCCCTTCGCGCTCCCCAGATTCACCACCTGAAACAATTCCTTATGTCAGTTGCTCTCTGTCTTCAGAGCTTCCCTCTTTTTTTCAAAAAAGAAATTATTCTGGGAAGGATCACATTGTCCTAATATTGTTTGGTTTTGGGTTTGTTGTCCATGTCGTCAGGGGTTGTCTCTGTGCACTGGAAGTTTCCAGCTTGCAATCGAGGATCTCGATCTCGTAAATTGTGTTCTTTATTGTTGCGGGAAGGGTTTTTGAATTTTGTTGTAGCTTGCGATTGCCTTGCGGTGCGTGAGTGTTTTTTTTATTGTTGCAGAACTGCTAGTAGACGAGCATGCAGTGGTTCTGTACTGCAGGTTTGGTTGGAATTGAATATCAGGGCGGAGCTGCTGCTGTCGACGACGGCTAGAATCAAGGGAATGTGGAGAGTGTGGGAATTAATATCTGTGTGATCGGGAAGACTTTTGTTGCTGCTGCTGCTGCGGCCAATGTACGTGCCTGCACTATGCAGTAGCACGCATGGGATTGTTTCACAAGCTTGATCTCTTGTCAAAAAGCTGCTCGTCATCCGGTGCCAGCAGCTAGTTTTACCGTAAGTCACTGCAGCACTTCTCTGCTTCGACCTTCAAGAATGTCTGTGATTCATACCTATGTAAACAAATCTTTCAAATGCCGTGGAGGACGTAGGCGAAAATCTCCTCGTCTTGTAATCGTTGCATCAGCCAACGGCCCTGATAATGTTCTGGTTCTTGGAGAGGAAAGGAATAAGAAGATCACACGATCGAAGAGAATATCGAGAGAGACTAAGGCAGCTGTTGCGGCTGTTGTCAGTTGTCCCACTGCATTGCTTGTGTCAGAGGACCAGATGGCCGACGACTTGGAAGGATTAGCTGCAGTGTTAGAACTCACATACAAGGATAGCCTGACCGCGGCGTTGGAATCCGCCTATAAGCAGCAGTCGGCGCTTGAACTGCCGTCTTCTGATCTGCGAGCGCTGCAGTACAATACGCTGTCTTCGTTTGCTCCAAGCAACCGCAAGGTGTCGGCGAACCATATCCACGTTCAAGTTCCCAAGAAGAGGCGGACAAAGCTGACCAAAGTTGCTGCTCAGATCCAGCTGAACACGAAGAAATTGGAAGCAATTAGAAAACCTGATAAGAAAATTCTTCTTCCCCCTGTGTCCCTCAAAAACTTGCTGATCCTTTGTTAGAGAAACCTGAAATTAGGGTTAAAAGAAAGAAGAAGAAGCGGTTGGACTTGCACAGCAGAGTTGCATTACGAGAGACATGTAGACTAGCAAAAAAAACTCTTGGAGCTGCAGCTTCAGAAGTCAGAAGTAGTAGCTGTAGTGATAGTTCTGACTATGACAATTTGTGGTCAGATAAATCTTAACACCTGATAAACAAAAACAGTCCATCCTTGGACCTTACAGCCATGATCTCCTGGGAGAAAATAGATCATGTCTTGCTCACTGCAGATGAGGAACACGCACTTGCATTCCTTATGACACCATTGAAGGTAAAATTTGGTTCTTCCTATATCCCTTTGACATGACTGGATGCCATTGTCTTTCTCTCTGAGTAGAACCCATGTGAGCTTCCATGACCTAATATTCTTGGGAGTATTGATTCCTTTATTGCTGAAGCTGCCTGCATGTGATAAAGAACTCAGGGATTCTCTCACAATGAATATATGGGTTTAGGGTTTTATCTGCTTTAGTCAGATCCATGCATAGTTCTTCATAACTATCTTATGATTGTGGGTGGTAGATCTTCTGCACATATGAAGCTAGTTTGGTGAGGATGGTTGTGCTCATTTATTGTGTACATTTCCATGTTCAACTGCAGGACATTTTGGTGTTGTTGAGATTTTAGGTCTGAGTTCACTGAAGTTGTGGACTTTGCTGATAATGCGTATTCCTCCACTACCCTTGCCAGTTGCCTCTCTTTTGGTTAAATGATCTGTTTGGAATGTTTCAGGGTATGGAAAATTTGAGGAAGAGACAGAGAGAAGAGATGGCTAGTAAACCAAATGATGAAGACCTGGCAAGTGCTGCTGGCATGAAGCTTCGCACATTTCAACAACAACTGCTGTTAAGTAATGCTGCCAGAAATAAGCTCATTCAGGTATAATTTCCACATAAAAAACCGTTTTGCTTAGCAGTTGACAAATTTTACACTCCTCCCTATATGTATTGCACATCTTAAATTACATCTCAATCTCATCTTACTGTTCATCAAGAAAGATATGCACCTACATTGCTGACCTGAAGGTATTGATCCTGAATGGATGGACAAAACATGGATTCGGGCATTTGAACTACTGGCTTTGTGGTTCCTGTCCTGTGCAGCATAATCTCCGACTGGTGCTCTCTCAAGCACACAAGTATTTCACACAAAGCATGAGCCTTTCTGTTTTTGATCAATGTCAGGATGGTATCCTGGGACTTATTGACAGCATTGACAAGTTTGATCCTAGAAAAGGTTACCGGCTTTCCACATATGTTATTTACTGGATCTGCAATTCCATTTTGTGTGCTCAGACAAGATCTGGGCACTTATTGTGCACACCTTTCAATGTTGCAGCTGGAATCTCTTTTACTTTTTCCTCTCTTGCTTTTCTTTCTTCTCCACCATATGATACACTTATCTTGTTATGTCACATGTTGAAGGCCATTGACTTATCTTTCAATATCCACTTCATTCTGCTGCAGCATAAACAAAGTATAAAGCAGACAAGCATGGATTTGCTTATGGAAAAGGAACAGGCTCCTACACATAATGAGATCATGTCACAGCTAGGATTAGGTTATTCACGTTATTGCAATATTCTCCAGACCAGCATCAGGCCAGGCTCTATGCTGACCCAATGCAGGACAACTGTAAAGAACTTGTTGAGAACTTAGTGGACAGTGAAGACTGAGGTTCTCTGATGTGGAAACTCAGCAGAGATGTGGTGTTGCAATGTGGATTGGATGATGTGGTAATGCTACTGATCACTGCCTACCTTGCCTCCTTCCAGAAACTGGCCTTGTCCACCTCAGAGTCTGGGTTTAGTTGTATTGTATCAAGGATTAGAGGGTATGAGGACAATTCGACAGGGAGCATCCTAGTGGTGTTTTCAGTGGGTGGACAAGTGAGTGAAGCATAAGAACCTGCCATTGAGAGGGTGCTAAGAGCACGGGATGGTTGCTAAATACTGTGTACTCCAAGAAGTGAAGGGAGGAATTCACCCGAGGAGGTGCTTGTGTCTGAATAACTAGTTGATAAAGCACGATCCAGAATCTGATGCTGTTCAATATTGTCCTCCTGTATTGTTTGCAGCTCAATTCTTTGAAACCAAAGGAGAGTGTAGTCCTTAGGCAAAGGTTTGGGCTGGATGGGAAAAGAGAATGCTCTCTCGAAGAGATTGGACGGAACCTCAACCTGTCAAGAGAGATGGTGTGAAGGTATGAAATGCAAGCACTCTTAAAATTGAAGCATCCAACCTGTGTGGAGTATCTTTGGGGTTGCTTTGTGTAACCATTCTCTCTCACCATTGTGTACACAAAGTTGCCTGATGTTCATTAGTAAACTGCTTGCAAATATTTGATAGTTCATACACTGGTCATTGTGGGTTAGTTCAGAACACTACCACAAATGCTGTAGTTGATTGTGTGAGGGCATCATCCATTCTTAAACGGGAAAATCTCATTCTTAAATGCAGTTAGTCCTTCTTTGTTTCAGTTCTTTGAAACACATCTTTTTCAGCAAAAAAGTTCTTACAAGTCTAGGGTAACCCAGCACAGCATTACACCCTGTGAACTTGAGAGCAGAGCTCAAGGTTGGGAAGTGTAAGCCCTGCTGCCAGGGCACATTATTGAGCATAATGATTGAGGCAGGAATGTACAGTGGGGCCTCCTGCGAGTGCTGTGGGAAATTATCATATTGGCCTGTCCTGTGCAGGGGCATTTTTCAAAATGGAATGCCTCCCATTGCATTGGCATTCTGCAAAACAGAATGCCTGCCTGTGAGGTCAGTACTCATTATGAGTCCATATACTTGTATGTATGTTTGGACTTGGTGTCATGATGATTGAAAATGATGATGACCAGAAATGAATGTACCTATTAATTTATTTGTTACAATCCAAGAATGAAGTTGAGTCCAAGTACTTGTCATATGAAAGTAATCGTCTCAAAACTATGTGACTTTTATCGCTCATGTTTAGTTGTATTTTCATGATCAATTCTTGACTTCAGTGATGAATCTTAGCCATGTGAAATATGCTAATGGAAAGAAATTTGCACAAAAGAAAGTTAATAGAATGAGCATTATTATCCTAGCTAAGTGAATTGTTCAAATTATTAAGTGTGAGCTTGAGAATTATGGTTTGGTGTAAATCTACCTCAAACAAGTGGACTTCAAACTCCCATGGGATGTTGTGTTACTAGTTCATGAAATATTCATATCTTTCTATACATATTACATGTTACTAGTTGAATGTAAGCATAGAATCCACCCCTTTCGTTTAGAGCGATTTTAGACAAGGGTCCAAGACCAAAAAGTGGCAAATTGAGGCTAAACCTACATGGCACTTGTTTTGGAGGGAAAATCAATTGGTTTGGACCAAAAAACAGTGCTAAAAGGAGAGCTTGTGATTTGGAGAACCAACAATCAGGCTAGGGACCAAGGTACTGTCCAACTCAAGGATTCAATTTGCTTCAAATCAGTCCAAATTGGTTCCTAGGAAATTGGACCCTGGAGCCTTGTCTAAAGTGAGCCTAAGTTGATGCTTATTGGACTATGGCATCTATTACTCTTCTAGTTTATACAAAATTTGTATAGGATTCTTACATTATTTGTTGTAGTCTCCCTTAGAATCTAGTTTTTTGCACATATGTTTAACTTCACCAAATCTCCCGAAAAGTTCAAAATAAGTCCTTAACTCAAACGTTCCAACCCTTAAGGCACATGTGGTAAAGTTCTCTTATTTGCACTTGTCTACATACTTACCCAATATCAACCTAGTTAAGTATATATGTCTAGCTCACAAACACAAATGTCCAACATTTAGTTGTCTAATTTTATTTTCTTTCAATTAAAAATTTAAACCACACCCTAATTACTATAATTGATAAACATTTTTTTTCACAATAATGCAACTTGATATTTAATAATAAGAGATAAAAAATCTTAAGAACATTTCAAAAACACAAATCTTTCACTTGTGTAATCTATGAAAGTGTCTACAAATTTTACATAGTTTATACATAAGTGAAAATCGTAAAGCTCTTGTGATGCAAGTCAATAATAAAAATCATAATTTAAATATGTTTTTAAAATTAAATTAAACTAGATTCATCTTTCCTTGAATTTGATGAGATATTTCTTAATGATACCACCCAAAAATGGGTTCATCTTAGTGTCAAAAAATAACCTTGTGATGTGATAAATTATTAAACCCATAAAAATGAACACACTTGAAATAAAAGACTCAAAGTAAGGTGTGTCAACATGGCCATTTCTTCATCAGAATTCATGTCACACAACTCGAGAACAACAACCTTAGAAGGAACACATTGAACAAAAGTGCCAGGACGACCCAATCCTAAAAAAAATGAGAAGATGTTGGCTAGTCTAGCCATAGATAAAGTTGAATGGACAACAATAAACTTATGTGGATCTCCTAGCTTCCTCACAAGAAAGCTCTAGAGTTTTGTTGGAGTCTCAAGCAACTTATAGCATGTTCATTTGCCAACCAAAGCCACTTTAATTGAGCAAAATTTTAAGCAAGATGATGATGCCCACATTCTACATTTGGTATTATTGTTTAAAATATTAATTCTAGTAAGAGCAAAGGCTAAAGGAATAAGGCCCAAAATGTACCCCTTTTGGGATGCTAATCACTTTCATCATTCAATACCACTTTGAGAAGATGCAAGCCTCCACAATTACAATTCTAAGTCAAGCAATAGAAGTGGGGTTTGGCTTCCTTTCACTTTGGATCCTTCATATATGTCTAGGTATAACAAGGGGCGTGTTAGACTGTGGCCTTGCCATTGACATTAAAAAGTATCTTAAGGCAAAAGAAGAATTACGGAAACTCAAATATTTCACCATGCAAAAAAAAAAGAAAACCTAATCTTCAAAAAAGCCTCTAAAAGAAACCAAAATCCTTCAAGATATTATAACTCTTGTAACTAATCTCAAGTTTCAACACAAGCCAAAATATCATCTTTCAAAAATCCTCATATAAAAATAGACCTATTATTATTACCTAGTAGGGGCCAAAATCCCTTTAAGCTACTATACTCTATAATGAATCTAAAACACAATATCCTTGCCTACCAAGGCAAGGCCAACAAACCTTGTATTGAAGAAGCTCTCTTTTGAGCTCTCCAGTCATGTTCATAGCCTGCCACAACAACAAAGGAAATCTTGAACATGCAGTGAAGTATCAAATTGAGTTGCCATACAACTCAATTACAAGAGAGATTCAAGAAGAGATGTCATGATCCTCAATTATAGATAGAAAACACGCAATCATACCTTAGTAGAATCAGCACCTCTTCCCAAAGAAACTCATGGACCTTTTCTCTCTTCTAATGGAAGGTTATTTAGGTCAGTACTTCACCTGCACATATACATGATGAGACTTGAAATCATAGGCCTCCTTGCTCTCAATCAATTAAGCAATCCTTTTGATCTAAAATGCAACTGAGAAATTCAAACCAGATCCTTGAACCCTAATTTTATGTTAACCAAGTTCTTCTGCTTGTTCCAGCAAAGCTTGTGAAAAGAAGAGGAAGAAGAAGAAAAAGTCTTTCTATGTGAGTGAGGAAGGGAGGGAGGAAGCGAGAGAGGAAGAGCTGGAGGATGGCAGGAGCAGCAGGTTCAGCTCAAGAATGGGTTAGGGGGAGTGTGATGCCCAATGGCCTGGCTATCATCACGTTGGATCGACCTAAAGCTCTGAATGCCATGAACGTTGGTACAAATCCTGCGCCTTCATATATTGTTTCTCTATTGCGATACAAGTTTTACGGACATTTTCAAGCTTGACCTTTGTCTATAAGTTCTGTATGTTTCCTGAGCAGGTAGAAGAATTAGGGGTTTAAGCATTTTAGGGCAAAGCTTGTTGTGATTTGGTTTGTTTGTTTGTTATTTTTCCCACCCTCATAGGCATGACAGCACTCTACAAGAAGTACATGGATGAATGGTCTACAGATAACAAAGTGCATGCAGTTTTAGTGGAGAGTTCCTCTCCACGAGCATTTTCAGCTGGTATGGTGTTTTTCCCATCTTCAAATTCTACATTTGGATTTTCCTGATCCTTAATAATTGGAGATGTGTTCACTGACTGATCAGCTGGTCATCTGTCTCCACTTTTACATACAGAATTCTGGATCTTTGAGACTTTGAGATGCAATGTCAATGGCCAAACAAATAGCTGTCAGTCTCTCGAATCTGTACACAATTTTGCACACTATGACATTGTTGTTCTAATTCCATGGGTTAGCAAAGAGTCACAGCTGCTTTTGTTGTTGGACTAGTGTCACTTATGCTGAATTCTTCTTTGCTTCATGTTAAAAAGCATCAGCAAGATAAGAACCTTTTGAAACACAAAACTAAGATTTGTTTGCTTGTATATTGGGTACATTTATGTCAGGTCATCACACACGTGCTGCATGAATGGCAATGAGTATAATATACTTGTGATGCAGTGATAATGTATTGAGCTAGTATGGGAATTACATGAAATAAAATTTGTGTGTTAGTAGACAGTGGTTTTGATGTGTGTAGTTGGAATTTGCCTGATATGGAGAGTGGTGGTATGATAGGTTTTTTCATTTGAATGCAGGCATGGATGTTAAGGGTGTGGTAGCTGCATTGCAAAAAGATTTAGAAATGCCCATGATTCCAGAGGTTGGGATTTCCCATTTTTAGTGTCTTGTTGGGAGAAGATATTGTGTAACTTTCTGGGCTAGAAACTATAGTCACATTTTTTTCCTGCATGCCTCCTTTCCTGCAGGTGGGGATGTGAAATCAATGCAGTCTGCCCCAAAGCAGACTATGCTGGATTTTGCACGCCAGGTTCTTCTATTGTGACCTTATATGCTTTCTACATTTCTGGCTGTAAGTTTGCTTGTGATTTTGTAGTCTGTTGGTATCAAAATCCTCCATCCAGTTTGAATGTTTGAGCTTTATGGAAGCTTCTAGCCTCCCCAACTAAAGAGTGCGATCCATTAACCTAAACCCTAATGCCCTTTTGCTGCTTGCAATGGTGTTCCAGCTACTTTGTAGCTCCTTGTGGCAAGATATCTTGAGATATGTCAATTTTAGAATCCCTGAAAAATGGTGAAAAAGTTTAAAGATTTTGTCATGATGTCAAATTGGTTGTCAAAGAAACATCACACCCTCAAAGGCATGTTTTCTTGAAGTTTATGATCATGGAAGATCTAAAAATTAGTAATCAGATTTTGAGATTGTTAAAGGAACATACAGCCCACTTTGCGGCCACTTTAGAGTCCTACTCACCAATCAACCAGAATATGAAAACATCAAATGGAATTCAGGCACATGGAAATGCCACCCTGGGGTGGTGGTTTATGGAAAGCTAGAAATTCACCAGACTCCTCTTTTGCTTGTTTTTGTGAAATGTACATAAGAATCTATCCTGATGTGTTGTCAAGGGGTTAACTCTAATCCTTGATACCATGCAGGTGTTCAGTAATGAGTACAAATTGATATGTGCTATTGCACGCTACCCAAAACCTTATATTGCATTCATGGATGGGATTACAATGGGCTTTGGCATTGGCATCTCGGGTCATGGCCGCTTCCGTGTTGTAACAGAGGTACTGCAATTTTGACCTTGTTTCTCAACCATAAGCCCAGGTTCCATTCACTCTAGACCACAAAACCTGAACTTAGCCCTAGGCCCTGTACATCAAGATTGCTACATTGAGTTATCTGGTTCTACTCTCTTTCAATAAGTCTAGCTTGGGACATTGGCCAGGGAGTTTTCTCTGTGATGTCTAGATATGCTACTCTAGTATCTGAGCACCTGATTCACATTACACTCTGGCTTAATCTGGCAGCGAACAGTTCTTGCTATGCCAGAGAATGGAATAGGACTTTTTCCAGATGTTGGTTTTGCCCACATTGCTGCATCTACTCCTGGACATGGAGCTGTTGGTAAGTAGCCTTTTTCATCAAGGTGTTTCTTCTCTCACATTAAATACTATTCTTGGGGTTTGAATTGTATGTGCAATTTCACACATTTTGTTGTGGGAGAAAGGGATGCTTCAGTTGCTGCACTTGCTCAGTGTGCCTGGCAAAGCAACCTAATTGGTTGATTTAGGATGCAGGCACATATATGGCAATGACGGGGTTGAAAATTACAACTCCAGCAGATGCCAATTACCTGGGACTCAGCACCCATTACATCCCTTCCACAAAGCTTGAGTCACTAAAACTGGCTCTTCTTCATGGTGATTTGTAAGTTGACAATCCTTTCTGGCCTCTGTATAGATGCACTTTCACAAGCATGTGGGTTAAAGGTGTAAACTGCATGATGATGGCATCATTAGGCATGGTGATGTTAATTCTGAGCATTTTGTTAGCAGGTTGTTGCTGCACTGTAATCTTACTCTTGCAACATGATCAGGTTACTTTGTAGGTTTTGCCTGCAGGCAGTTACAGCTGGGATTAAATGAGCTGCTGCTAACAGGTGTTTTTGGCTTTGGGGAGGTGCAGGTCAAGTAATGCATTCAATGCCATAGAGATGTTGCTAGAAGGGTACAAAGTGGAACCCAAAACAGAGTCTTCACTCAAACCTCTCCTTCCTGCTATAACTGCTTGCTTTGGTGCAAATCTCTCCATAGTGGATACTGTTGATGCTCTGAAACGACACCAAGCTTCTGATGATTCTGCAGGTAGGCATACTCTTATGCACAAAATCAAAACACCCTTTTTTCTGTATCAGCCTGGAGAAATGTTTTCAAGGATGCAGGACTGTGACCAAAATAACTAATTGGTAGCTCTAAGTGAAGCCCAATGGCAACTACTTTGATAATTAAACCACTTTTACAAATTGGTCTCTCTTCCAGAGTGATGATAGCAATGATTCGGGAGACTCCATCTTCGGTTCATTTGTTCCTTAAACTAGAATCCCTCACTTGCCTGTTTGGTGGTAGCTGGATCTTGGCCTTTGACGCATAACTGAGAGAATGTTTGGGCTTATAATTGTTCAGTTGCAGGTTGGGCAAAAGGTGCTTTAGCTGGCTTAGCAAAGGGTGCACCGTTCAGCCTCTGCGTCACAAAACACCACTTTGCAGCTGTTGCTGCAAGCACAAATGCTGACCAAAAAGATGACCTTTCACAGGTCCTTTTGTCACCTCTAAAAACATGACACTTTTCACAAGTCAAGCCATCATCCTAAGTTACAAAATTGTGTTTCCAATTGAGGTTTACTATCTGCCATTCTTTGTGGGTTCGATAATTTGTCCACCCTGGTTTTTGCAACCATTTGCAATATGACTATTTTTCTACGCTTGCTTTCTTCAGGAAAAGAGTTCATCTTATGCCCAAAATTAGCAAAGTAAAAGCATGGGTGATTGCGCAGATAGAAGGGGTGATGAAAATTGAATTTCGACTGGGCATTAGGACTTCTACTCGGCCTGACTTCATTGAAGGTGTGCGAGCAGTGCTCATTGACAAAGACCAGGTGTGACTTCTGGCTGCCACTCCATCAATTGAGATTAGGAAATATGGAACTTTGATCTGATTCAACTGTTGAGTTATGGGGATGGGGTTGGTTCGCAGAGACCAAAGTGGCAACCAGGGAGCATAGAAGATGTTGATACGGGTGACGTCAAGGCTGTATTTGCTCCTTTTGAAACTCCAGCTGACGAATTGAAGATTCCAGACACAGTTGCTTGAAGAAGGGTAGTAATGGATGCAATCTGACGATTCTCCATGGCACGAGAAAAGGGAGAAAGTGCCGTGCATTTAATACATGAGATCTCCCACACCCACAACACATTCATGTCATAAAGCTATTGGAGTGGAGAAAAGATATACACTATATATAATGGACTTCACTTTCTAGAGACTCGAAATTCCTCAACATTATCCCTACATTTGGCATTCAAAGGTAACAAAAGAACCACCGTCATCATCGTCGTCTTCCTCTTCTTCTTACATTGCCTTTACTCTTAAGGTTTCATGCTTCTCCTCCTCTTTATCTAAATTACATGGAAAATGTTTCAAACTAAGTGATGTATTATGGAGCATGCCAGGTACAAGCCATTGTGCCCAATGAGGTGCCCGTGAGGAATCTTTGTAAGCCTAGTAGGGCAAGCCCAGAATTCCAAATGGGCACAATGGCTTAGCAAGCTCTAATTCTTGTCTTTTCATCGACTCCTTGTCTTGATCAAGTAAATTATGACCTCATTAGTGTTACCTCCTCTAATGACACTCTTTGCATCCTACTAATTCAACCTATTGACAACTAATAATTATTATAAGTCTCATATCCTTTTTTGTTTTTTTTTTTCCTAATGCCTATTATTAATGCATATCTCATTTTAGTTATATTTTGATTTTGGAAATAGACAAAAATCCTATGATAAAACTAGCTGAATTATTATATTTACCCAACAATCAATACATAGGACCTTACATTTTTACTAATATAGTTTTCAATAACAAAAAAGAGTGACCCTCCCCGAGAAAATTATGTGTGTAAAAATGTAGTAGGGTCATATATATTGGTTATTGGCTAAAAATTATAATTCAATGGATTTTACAATAGGATATGTTTATTCTCGAAATCAAAATATAATTCGTATGAGGTGTGCATTAATCCCAAGTATAAGAAAGAAATTAAGAAAAATATTGCATATGTACAAGGGACTTAGGTAATAGTTATTAAGGAGGTTAAAAAAAATATAGTATGCAATCTAGAAATATGTTTAGTTCTTAAAGTTTCGAATCCAATAATTTCAATTTGTAGGGAAAGCAGTGTGAAGGGGGGTGGGAAGGGAGATAACATCATTCAAGGGTTAGGGAATTTTTTTTTTGAATTAGTTAATGAATGTTGTGTAGGATTCCTCTTCAACAATGACATTCAGTAGTTTTTATGATTTTTTTTAAGCTCAATAGTTGTTTGTTTATTTAGTATATATGAGAATGTGGACAAATTGTGAATCACTCTTCATCGTTTCAACTAAAACTTAAAATTGAAACAAATACATGTACTAAAATTCAATAAAAACCTAAAATTTAAATTAAGTTTAGGGTGAATTAAATGTGTGAATATTAAAAAGGTAGGTGACAATAGGGTGGAAAGAATTAAAACTCACACAAATAATATCCCCCAAACAATATGCTTTTTGATTTCAAAAGTTTCAAAAAAATTCTCATAGTGCGTTTCGTGAGCAATAAACAAGACTAATTATGTCATGTGCATCTAATTTGAAATGCATGTGATATATGACATTGATCCATTTGTTGGTTTTTAATGATTTCAAGTGGATCATGATTTTGGTCTAAACACAAATCATGTGTATGTATGCTACAAATCAAAACATGTATAATTGTGAGATCATTCCTATCATTCAATAAAAGTTTTGCTTAGACAAAATAAAGGTGAAAATGCTTTCCAAGTCTTTGAAGATCATAGAAGCCATCAATTAATGACACATTTATTTATTGTTTCAAATAACCACATGACATTTAATGTAAAGAATATTGGCTATTGAAGAAGTGAAAAAAATCTCAACATAAGAAAATAATAATTTGGAAATCATTACACATGAAGGTTTATAAAGGTAGCCATTATTGTGAAATGCATGAAAGCCCACATGATATTAAAAAAATTGGTCAAAAATTTTCAATTTCGTTTTTAACCTTGGAATGCAAAATCTCAAGTTGAGTTCATTTGATCTTTATGAAACCCTAGCAAAAGGTTTAGGACAAGATTAGGATGAATTTTGCTTTTAAATGTAAATTAGTTTTGGTCACTTTGATACATGAACAAATGAAAGTGATTGGTGCATTTTCAACCTAAAACAATTTGTGTGAGCTCACAAGGACTCATAAAAAAAAAAACTCCCTACAAGAGCCATTATTCTCTATATAATATAACTTATAGCTTGCCATATAAAGATTGTATCATAATGGCATTTTTTTAAAAGCCCTAAAGTCACATTTTTGAAATTGAACATTTGACTATCCATGATTTTGAAGGTTTGATATTCATTAAAAACTCACATAGTTATAGCATACCATTACACCATCTTGCAAATTTTGAAAATTATTTTCTAAAATCATATCAAATTTTAGAATGAAACATGATTTGATCCCCAACTAATAAGGTTTAAGTGGTCGAAATTCATTTTGTTTAACCCTTTAATGTTAGGGTGAATCAAATTGGTTGACCTTGACCCCACACTCTTTAACTCTTACAATTGAACATAAAATTGTTGTGCATGGTATTGACCCCACACATATAAGTTAATCATGCACTTCCAATACACTTGCAATGAGAAGAATCATAAATTATAATTGTGTGGAAAGATTTTCACTCAAAGGGAGTGAATAAAACATGAACCTCTTAGTTGCATGTAGTCTCCTACAAAACCCAAGGAGACAATCAAAGAACCTACCCAAAACAAAAATCTAAAACAACCTACAATCATGTTCCCAAAAATATATGTAATGATTTTTTATTTGATTCATTGAGTTTTTAACTAGAATGATGTAAACACTTATTGACATAGTAGTTTAATAGGTGAGCAAACTCAACAAGAAACAACAAAATGTCTAAAGCTTCCATGACTAAACGTTGTAACATTAGTTCTAAAATAAAACAATAGTATTTTAGCTCTAGTTCTAGAATATCATACATTCCAAACTCGTTGTAAAGTTGCAACATTGGCTTAGAGAAGACATATCAAGGTGATGTGATTATGAATCAAATTTTATTCTTGGTTGATTAAAAAAACTATGTAAAGTGAAAAAACCAAAGGGAGTTATGTGGCCAAAGAAATCAAATCTAAAATATTTAGGTTCTTATGTAGGAGATTCATCACATAGTTGCTTGGCTAAATAGAAATAATAGATGAAAGGGAAGCAACTAGCTCCTCCATCTAACTAAACACCCTTCTTAGAGAAAGTGCCCAACCAAGTAGGTTGGAGAAACACCAAGACTTTTCACTTGAAACTTTTGCAATAGCAAAATTTGGAACAAGTTTTTGTAATGGACATTTGCCCCCGATTACAAATTTTGTGAAGATTTTTTGGGTGGCATCCTTTGTAATGTTTGAAAAAATAGTTTTTTGGTGCCTTTGTGAATGTTGGTTTTCAAAAAACAAAAAACCATCAAGAAGTTCCTAAGAATGTTGGAGCTCCCAATTTTCTTAAATTCTATTGGGTTTGGTGATGGTGCCAAACGTCTTGGTGATGGTTCCCATTCTTTATTATTTAAAAAAGAAGGGTCAAGTTTCTTAACAATGGTTTTCACTATGAAACAATAGCAACAATTATGGTTTTGCTTTTGCCACATGGTTGCTTCGTAACAGGTGATGGCAACTTCCCCAACCTAGGGGTGTCCTCCAAATAAATCTAAAAAATGGTATTTTATTTTATTTTTTCTTTTAGGTCAAGACATTAAGGACTATGCATTTTTTCTTTAATTTTGTATGTCAAAATTTTGGCCAATTTCTTCAAAAACTTATCAGATTTGGTCAAGATTCAGATATGCAATATGAAAGCAAAAAAATCAATGTGGTTACTAAAAAATAGACAATCTTTTTTTGGAAAAAAACATTGTTAGGGATTGGAAATGGAAACATTATGCACAAAGTGTTTTTTTTTCCATTTTTTGGTTTTAGGAATTTGGAGTATGTTTCCAAATTGTTGTAAAAAAAATCCATATTTTAAGTTTAAAAATGAAAATTTCCATTTGCCCTCAACTTTGCGAGTTTGATGAGTTTTTCCAAATTTTTGTCATTTCTCCCCCGAATTTCCAGTACTTTTTTTAGTTTCAAATTTTTATTTTGCAATTTTGCAATTTTGATACTTTGGAAAAAATTTCTGATTTGATTTTCATTTGTTTTCCAATTTTGTATTAAAACATTTTGCAATTTCTTTTTTATTTTGTGATTTTTAGAGTTTTGTGAAAATTTTCCCATTACCTCATGAATGATTTCATTGTTGTTTTGATGTTTATGAGCCATCCTTTGTTTAGCTTAAGCTTGTTATTTTGTTACTTTGAAAATGTAAGAATTAAAATTTTGTTTGATAATGTGTTAAGTCACAGTTCACATGAATTATGAAAGAATTGGAAAATCATTCCCAAAGAGCATAATGCCTTGTTAGGGGAGCTTGACTCAATTTTTGCAGTTTTGTTGTTTGAAGAATTGGACCAAAAAAAGTTTCCAAATTTTGGGTAGTTGTTTTTGGAATTTATATTAATTTTTTCCCAATTCTTTTTAATTTTTAAATTTCTTTTCTTTTTAAACCACAATGCAAAAAAAATCCATTAAATGTTTTTTTGGTGATGTGGCATTTTTAGGAAGCTCATCTAAGATTTTACCATTAGGGATTCAAATCCTTGTAGTTTGTTTTCAACAAGAGGAGATTGGTAAATTTTCATTCATAAACCCTCTTGCAAGTAATTGTTGTATAAACCTAATTTGCATCAATGATTTTATTACATTGAAAATTGGGCTAAACAATCTGTTTTGGCCACTTTGAACACTAATGAAATTAAAGACTTGAACCTTGTTGAGGAAATTGAGTTTGATGAGTTTTTGAACCATAGTGTGTCACTTGGACATAAACCATAAACACTTCATAATGACAAATGTGAAACACTTAATGGTTTTGCTTTTTATTTAAGGTTGAGAAGTAAACATGAGATTATATTTCACACACAATTACCAACATTATGCATTGATAATTCATGTGAAGTCGTAAACATAAGTTCAAGTTTTGAGGAACAATGGTTTCATAGCTTTGTGGCCCATATGAAGGTATGGACATGTTTGTAGCTTTTTTAATTCGGTCCATGGGGGACTTTCAAATATGTAGAAGTTATGATTAGATATGTAGATGAAGATGACACTTCATTTTCAGTTTTAGAAATTTAGGTTGGAGGTTTAAAATTCATGTTTTCTTTTTGTGATTTATCTTATAGGTTTTGAAAGATTTTGATTATGTACTTAATGCCTTTTTAGAAATTTCTGAGTTTGATGGTACGCTATATTGTATGTGATTGTCGACTAACAACAAAAATTGATATATGGATGACAATCTTTCAACCCAAAAATTGGGATTTGATTACATGAATGTGTAAACCATGGAAGATTTTCCATTTGAGCAATTGTTTATAAAGGATATATGAAATTTTCTCAACAAGCATTCATGTAAGGCACTCATTATACAAGAAGGTAAGGAACAAGGACTAAACACCTTTTTAACCCAATGTGAGACCCTAATTGACTTTTAAAATCTATTTTGGCCCACTAATATCTTGAAAACATTGTGTGCCATGACCAACATTTATGTCACCCAATAATTGAAAGGAAAAGGCACAAAAGGAAGGGCAAATTGGGTATGACTTATATTTCTACTTGAACTAAGAGTTTTCATTGGAGTTTTTTTTTCATGGTCATTAAGAAGGCATTTTGCACTAGGTTTAACTAATCCAAATTCATTGATATTTTTCACCCCCTTTCCATTGTTGATTGTATGACTAGCTCCATGTTTGAAGACATTATCATATGCATCCATTTAGTTGACAACAAATCAATCATAATAGATGAGGATGATCCTACTTATGATAAAATTGTGAAGAGTAGGTGATTAGTTGAAACATGGAATAAGTTGTGTGGACAATTTTGGAATGTAAAACATAATTGCATGGGGATGAAATGATGGTCAAATATGTTAGGAAATACTCACCCATTTATAATCCATGAAATTAAACCTTGCTAATATGGAATGAAGTTTTGGTGTTTAGTTAATGTTAAGTCCAATTTGTTGTAAAAAATGGAAGTTCATTATGATGAAGCTCATGAAGATGATGAACATGCACTATTGGATACAAGTTTGTCACTAAGTTGATGGATGAGTATATGAACACATTATCACATGTGGTAACTTTTTTTTCTAATCTTATATTGTTTTGGGATCTTTTAATGGTAGGGGTGCTTGTTACAAATATTTGCAAGACTAATTGTAAGGGGTGGCCTAATGCTTTGGCTATTGATCCAAATAAAGGATCAAGAGGAGAATTCTAATATTGCATGCTTTAGGTAAAATTAATTATACTTTTTTTGTTTAATAACAAATTTGTCTCTATTTTATCCATTGTTTTCAAGCCAATTGATCTTGTAATTGCCACATTTGTCACTCAATGAAATTTAACTAGTTCAATGCTAGTGCACTATTATAAGCACATGTGTGGAGTTGATGTCTAAGATCAACTTTGTGATAATTATACCTTGAAAAGGTGGGATCACAAATGTCAACATTGGATTAAGTTTCATGTTATAAATACCACAATTGTGAATTCTTACACTATGTACAAGGCACATATGACCCATCTTGGCAAGTCCACAAAAACAACGTCACATTTGAAATTCAATGTTTCATTGGCTAAGGCTTTTATGTGGACAAGAACACCAAGGAAAAGAGAGTTGCATGAGGTGTGTAAAAAGAAAATGAATTGTTAATATCTAACTTGTGATGATATTACAATTGGTTTTAGTACTTGTTTTATGACATTACAATAACACATAGATCTTCTACATGTATTGTATGTTAGGTTGGGGGGGTTTGAGGGGGGGGGGAAGACCAAAGCCATATTGGTTGGCCATTCATGTTTGGCTTATCTAATTGGGTGTAATACTCAATGTTTATTTATGAAAAAAATTTCAAGTTATTTTAACAAGTATCATTCTTTGATCTATTTTCAATGACAAATGTTTGTCTATGTTTGTCCACAACGGTTTCATCCATGGAATTTGAAACCATTGATAATATCATAGCGTGTTAAAAAAATATTCTTAAATATTTGATTATGGATTCCAAAATCATATATATAATTTTTATTGAATATACAAATATTTTCACATCTTGCACCTCCTTTTCTTAAGCTTTCAAGCTATCATAAATATGATTCTTTAGTCAATTCTCCATATTGAAATATGGTATGCACCTCAAATTGGATAGCATCCATATCATTTTTAACAATAAAACGTAATATTTTCTTCATAATTATATTTTTTAGCATGTGAAAATGTTTCCAAATAGTCTACCTCAAATGTTTTAAAGAGTAGTCTTTTGCTACTAAAAGGCACCTTGGACTTTGCTTAATGGTTTTGATTGTATAAATACCCATTTGCACTCAACAATGTTTTGCTACTCTTGGAAAATTAGCAAAAGGTCTTTTGTACATTTTGAATGAATTAGGGTACTAAAATACTTGTGGGAGAACTTTTATATTAGTTGTGGTTTTACAAGAAACCTATTGCCACCCATCCTTGGTTTTTGGAGTGTGTCACTTATATACTAGTTCCCAAAAAAATTCAACAAAGCTTAATGCAAAACATGATGTTCATCATTTACAATGACAATCAACCAATTCATTGATTATGGATAAACAAAAGAACAATCTTGTTATAAATTAGCAAGTAGTATTTGATGAATGTGTGCCTTGATTTATAAGTGACACAAGTGAAAGGATGTTATGTTGTACACCATTTTAACTTATGATCTAAAAACAATACAAAGAGCATGCTTTCATTGCATTGGTGTTGATCCTTTTAATGGTGGAAGTGGAAATAATGGCAATGGTGTAGTTAATTCCAATTATGGTAACCATGTTGAAATTGATTTCTTATTAGATACTTTAAAACTAGTAGTTACCAATATGATCAATTTTATAGCACGACCAAGAGCAACCTCCTCCAAGTGAGGTGATAACTAGATTGTGCCAACCTCTTCACTAATTGCTTGATTACATTGTATCGATGTTAATTATTTTGTTGTTGGAACCCATTTTTATGTGAATTAAGGTTCTAACCTTTTTGTGTTTTGAGAGTTTTTTTAATCTATATGGAGTGTTTCTTAGGGAAAACTCTAAACCCTAAACCCTTTAACATTTTCCTTTCTTGAGTCTCTTTTTGGTGCATGTTTTTATGTGAGTGACTTTGTTAGTTTTGATAATGTTTGGTGCCAAACTAGAATTGCATAACACCCATTCTTTTGCTAGTTTTTGCCCAATGGCAATTCATATTCTAGTTGGAACCCTCGGAATACATGAGGGAACACTTGGGGAATGTCACAATTATCCATCGACCACACAAGTGGCAACCCGCCTCTCATTTTTTTGATTTTTTTTTCCCTCCCCTTGATACCTGCCCGGGTATCATGAGAAACAAAATTTTAAAAAGTTTTCTCATTGATGAAATGCCCCACTCTGGTGGCCTGAGTTTAGGGTTTAGGCCAGAGTGTGTGACACACCCCTTGTTAACCAGTGTTGTGCAGGCATTTGATTTTGTTAGGCTTAATAGGTAACCCTGGTTCCAGGTTTTTGGAAATTTGTAACTACCCATTGGGTCCGGGTTCCAACAAATTGAAACAAAAAAACATCCCCCTGGATTCCAAAGTGCCGGTTCTCAGACATTTCATACTCATTGGTTTTCAAAGGCGGTTTTAGACAAAGGGTATCAAAAGGTTCTGTTATTTCAAGTATTGAAATTTTTATTTAATTTTTTAAAAATTAAAAAAACATAAAATGATACCCGCCCAACACTGAAAAGAACCTGTGGCTTCTGGGCAGTTCCTTCGATTCAAACTGTGGATATGAGATATAAGGACCGCCTTGATAACCGGTGTGAGGGTTTGGTACCATGTCTGATACCCTAAACCCTTGCAACTATTACATCCATCCGTGTAAAACGGATAGAGTTTTGTTCAAGCTGAAACCGATAAGAGGCAACATGACTTGCCCATCGATTCATCCAATTATTCAGAAAGCCCCTCCCCTTCCCGGCCGCTCCCTCTCACCCCTTCTTATATGTTCTCTCACTTTGGGGATGATGACTCCATTCTATATACCCCATGAACTTGACCTAATAATTCTCCTCTATTATTTGAACCTCACACACCAACCCATTGACTTGATGCTTGCTAGATACACCAAATCAAAGTAGATGGATGTTGTACGACATCCAATTCCCATTTCTTTTCCCAAACCCCACCACCCCCCCCCCCCCCCTCTACCCACCACACCCAACACCTCCGCTCCCACTCCCCAACCACCAAT
>Ga0116231_10003699_pt1 | contig 31529 bp, 33 predicted proteins | sample S1TSphgellanicum_2_FD_89695 | JGI IMG/M metagenome (GOLD analysis project Ga0116231, IMG submission 89695) | Host-associated microbial communities from peat moss isolated from Minnesota, USA - S1T2_Fd - Sphagnum magellanicum MG | ecosystem: Host-associated > Plants > Peat moss > Unclassified... | reverse complement strand
TATTTTATTTTATTTTATTTTTCTTTTTTTGCTGAATATACAATGAATGATTTAGTTTCTTGGTACAAGGTATGTATAGTTTGAAAACGTGAGTTGAGACATCCTTGGTCCATTAACAGGTATTTCATATGCAGACCCATCAGCTGGTCTGAGTTGCTGTTATTATTATTTTTTTGTTTTGTTTTTATTTGTTTTGTTTTTTTTGTTTTGGTTTGTTTTGGTTTGTGGGGGGGGGGGGGTCACTTTTGTGATGTAGCCCACCAAAGTGGTGATGACAATCCACAAGGAAGACTTGGCTACAAGCTAAATATATTTTTGGCTAGTACATACTTGAACCATTTACAGAAATCTGGTGATTTTTCAAAACAAAAAAAAACTTTCAAATTTTGGCTATTGAAAAAATCTCAAAAAGCACTTGATTTTAGCACTTTTTCAATTTTAATATACTAGAGTTATCCCAAAAGTCACCCTCTGTTTCACCCCCTATCTCCTCTGCTTTCGCTCCCTATCCCCTCTTTCAGTGGTATCCGCAAAGGAAGAAAATTTTATTAAATCTCAGTATGAAATGCATTTAATGCACAAGGTTCGAGAGTAATTATATAAGTTGTAGAGGTAGGAGCAGTGAAAATATATGTAGTGCAGGCGCTTGGGAAAAAGGAAACACAGGATGAAACTCAGTTTCCCACCAAAATTGGTGGAAAAACTAGTTTGGGTCCCAGTTATTTCTTTTTGTAAAATTTTCATGCCCAGTTAAGCGTTTGATGCCCTATTATGCCGAAACTGGTCGTTCTCGCCCCCCTGATCGCCTGACTTTAAAGGATAACTCCACTTAGTCAGAGGAAAAAAAAAAGAAAGAAAAAAAAAGGGGTGAATTCAAAGCTGGCTGCACAGCAGTAGTTGTGTGACCACAAGATCATTGTAGTGGTTGTTGGGTCACTCATAGTGACCAAGGAAGATGATGATGATTTCAGACACAAGCTAGTCTTGGGTTGCAACTTGGTGCTGCATTCAAAGGGTAGAGAAGTCAGATGGTCTGACAATCAAACTGTACCCATATGGACCTTCCTCTTCATTGTAAGAAATTTTTGCTCTAATCAAAAGAAAGGGTTCAGCCTCTAACAATTGCAAACCCTCCTCCAAAACAGCAGCATACATTCAGCAATTATACAAATTTTCCCAAGTTATGTAGATTTCATCAGAAAAGATGGAAACATTATTATTGTCATTCTCGCAGGCAGGCAACTTGCTTATTAATTTTCCAAATTGCTTTTCCAACATGCTTTTCTTCAAGTTTGGTTCAAACATTTGAAAAGGATCCAACTGCTTTTTGTAGTAGATCCCAAAAGTGCCAAGACTCCATCAATAGTGGGAGCTGCAATATTTTGTTGCCAGGGGGAGGACTATATTATCTTCTCGTCCTCAGAAGCATATAGGAATCAAAGGCAGACCAACACTTACTGAGAGTGGATTTTTTTTGAGACTTAGCTGAGTGCTCCAGAACCTCCCTGGGCTTGGAATTTTTATGTGCCAGCAGAGTCTAAATCAAGTGAGTAAATCCAGCGATTTAAACAATCGACATGTTTGGGTATTGAAGATGGTCGATGGTGCACACACTAGCTGGTCATTTACTGTTTGTTGGGTGTGAATTTTGTTTTCTGTTGCAAATCCAGCTTTTGATCTGAGAATTTGGGAACTTTGTTCTTCTGTAGCCACTGATAATATTTCTTCTCTATGATGTTGTGGGTGGTGGTGTTTTGTGGGGCTAGTGGAGAATGTACTGGAGGTGGAGCTGGAAGGGATGAAGTTCTCAAAGACACTTATAGTACCATCAACTTCTTCTTCGCCCACTCTTTTCTTGGCTGGCTATGGTGATGTCCCCCAACAGTACTCTGAAAGTTTCCAAATGTCAAGAAACTTAGACTTGTGTTTTTAAGATTTTTTAATTTTAAAAAGCATGGTTTTTGACATAGAGATTCTGAACATTTTATTTATTTTTGGTTTCTTGCAGGTGTTACAGAAATGTCAATAGAGACGATCGAGGTAAAGTTTACTGCAATTGGAGTTTACCTTGAGCAGACAGTTGTGGAGCATTTGAAGCAATGGAAAGGCAAAACAACTGTTGAGCTCCTCGAAGAAGATAGTGGCTTTCACAAGGATCTCATCCAAGGTACTCATTGAATTTGGACCCATTTTTCTTTCCCATGGCCAAAAAAAGGACTCAATGTTGCTTTTTTTGACTTCACCATTTTGTCACTACTGAGAGGGATTGAACACCCATTTCTTTTAAACTTTTGATTTATTAGGACATAGAATCTCTTTCTCACCCCAACAAAATTGTGAAGCGGGTGGGTGGTTTTTGCACTGTATGTAGCTCCAGTGGAGAAACTGGTGAAGGTAGCAATAATCAAGGGAGTGAAGGGCACACCTTACGGAGGCTCTCTTCGATCCTCCCTACAGGACAGGCTTGTGTATGATGATAAGTTTGAAGAAGCTGAAGAGGCAGCACTGGATGCACTTGCCACCTTCTTCCAGCCTCACACATTCCCCAAAGGCTCCACCATCTTTTATCACTGGCCTACCCCAAGCATTGTCCAGGTCCCATAAATTCAAAAATTGATATAACTCTCATATGAGTTTAGCATATGTCACATTGAAAATGTTGCATTGAAATTGTGCAAATAATTTGATACAAATTCTAACATTAGTTGACACCCAATTTGCTCATGGTCATCATTATTGTCTTGAGAGTGAATTCAACAAGCATGTAGCTTTTTGATGCAGTTTTCCACATGTGCAGAATCAAGATGTAATTTTTTCTTATCAAAGTTTTGACAAATTTTGGATAATTCTTTTTTATATTGAAGTTTGACAACTGTTGGATTGGCATGCAGGTTTCCATAGGAACTGATGGTTTGGTAGCAGCTGTTGCCACTGTATCGCACACAATTGAGAACAAACAAGTTGCTGAAGCATTGTTGGATGTTTACCTGGGCGAGAATACCATAACACCCTCCACGCTAGCTTCAGTTGCAGAGGGGATTAGCTCTCTCCTCTAAAACTAAAGACAAGCATTGAATAATTGTTAGCAAGAAACAAATTGATATACCTAATTGCTTTCTGTCTGATTATTGTTGTTGTATGAGTCACTTGCAAAATCTTTTGTTTATGAAATTTAGTTTTTGGGTAATGCCTTACCTCCATGTGCAATAAACCCAAACTACATAAACACTTTCTTGACACTTAACCCAAGATTTGGCTCTATAAATTGCCATATGCAAAATTCTTGGTGGTACACATTTTATGACAATTTTAGTTTGGTTCAGAACAGTTCACAAAACTGTCTCATATGTGCGGTTCGGATAGGTGACAAATAAGTGACCTCCAACAGCCATGAGAAAGGCACTTTTTTTTCCTTCTCATTGCACAATTTGTAACCAAAAATAAATAAGAATTCCTTAACTTTGTAGACTTCGTGTATAGTAGTTGTGCATAATTTCCTGATCAATTTCCAAATTTTCCTTGGGCATGGATGTAAGAGCTTTCAATCTGGTATTGGGTCTAGTGACAAACTTTCAATCAGAAACTTGAGTTGTTGAGCAACCAACCATGTGCATACATTCTGTTCCAAAAGTGTGATATTATGTACTAGATTACAGGCCAGGTATTGCTTGATTGACAGAATTAACTCATCAGCCGAATTCACAAAATTGGTGTCACTGACTTGATCTAGTCAGCTTGTGCAAGAACTTGGAAATGCAGACTTGAAGATATTGCTTGATTGACAGAATTAACTCCTCAGCCCAATTCACAAAATTGGTGTCAGTGACTCGATCTAGTCAGCTGTCCAAGAACGTGGAAATGCAGACTTGAAGAGAATGCAACTAGGCTTCCAAGATGTAATTTGCTCACATTTGTCAAAGAGAAGAGAGACTTCTTCATTGTGACGATCTGTGAGATCTGTCAACCCAAAAGAAATGACTGGGATCTTCATCTCCAAGGTTGAATTGCACATAGCTAAATGCAATCTGCACATCCCTGGGAAAAAAGTCTGCACAGTTGAAGACCTGGGTATCATGCAATCATTGGCTGACAATCTATTCTGTGCACACAGGTCGGCATCCATGGACGACTAGACTTTGTATACAGTAGAGAATACCCAAACAGCAAATGCTGTCTTCTCAGGCTTTGAAGTTTCTCCTTGAGTGTTCTTGATCCTTCTACAGATTTAAGTTCATCATAACTAAATGCAGCTGCATTTCCAGGGAGGAATTCTGCACACATAGAAGACCAAGGGATCTCATGCAATCAGCAATTGGTAATCTTTTCTAAGCACCCAACTCCACAATTCTACAATCCAAGTTTGAGCAGAAGCTTGGGTTTTGCGAGGGAATAGCAGGCAGAAACATCAAGAATCCACAGTAATTTAGGCCTGAAATGAAGGTCTTGCAAACAGGAATGGGATCTCTTGAGGGAAGGAAGAATTCTGAGATTGAAGGTGAGGTTTCTGAGAGAGGTGGTTGCATGAGGCAGAAGAGGGTTCAAAGGCAGGAGAAGTACCAGTGGGGTGCTGTTCTTGTGTATCAAGGGTTCAGTGGATTCCTCAATTCCATGACCACAGAGTGCATCAAAAGCTTCAGCAACATCAGAAACCCTCTCTCCAACTATGATTCTCTCACCCTTCTCCGCAATATGGGGACATCTGCACATGGACCTGATTGCCAGCTGCAGATTATGGAAGATCTGATTGATCACAAAAACGTGACAAGATTGAAGGTAGGACAAAGTCTGTCCTGAACAGCTTTCAGACCATCTTGGTGAAAGCTTGGACAACTGTTTTTTGCACAGCTTTCAGAACATTTGGATGAAGCTTGCACAGCCATTTTGAACAGCTTTCAGAATGTCTTCCAATCATATGCAGTTATGGAATTCTTCATTCAGGATGCAACACTGTATGCATGTGACTCTAGAGCCTTGTCATATGTGTGCTGGTGCCATACTACAAGCTCCTGTAAGTAAATTTGTCTTGGGATCACCCAATTCCCAGGAAGGAGCAGATGGCAGCTTGCATCAAGAGCAGTTCCTAATCCCCTTCCTTCCTGATTCAACCTGACAAGCTGACTCCTGGGATATTATTTGCATTGCATGCAGGTTACATTCTCATCACACAAAATGGACAGGTCACCAAAACCACAGTTGCACCATGAATCAGACCCGAGCAGACATTGCCAACAGCCCCATAAGTTGCTTGCCACACCAGTTTCCAGTCTAGCCAGTCGTAGTTACTGTATCTTACTCAGAAACATGACATTATAGCTGGAGCTTGCAGTGCCTCTTTTCCCCAAACTGGAGTCAGTCCTGGAAAGGGCACAATGGGTGCACACATCATGATCACTGCCCAATCATTCCCCCTCATTACCAGCTTCAGAAAATCCATTTGCATCATTTACAGGACAGTTTTGTGAATATGGGTGAACTGGGTGAAGCTCTGAGAAACCGTTCCCTCCAAAGCATGATTGCACTAGGAACTGCAAGGAAGTCCAAATCCTTTGGAGATGGTTTGGAGAATGCAGATCAGCCATATGGACCCACAGAGCCTCAAAATGACACCTGCTTATTGAAGGACTTCATACAACTAAACTCATTCCACCATTACCAGGCATTTACTAAGATTTAGCTGCAGTGAGGAACCAGGGATAACCCCCAGTTGCAGACAAAAAGCAAAGCATAAATTATGCAGTAGAGGGAGCAACTGTGACAGTAACCACTAAACGTCCCATGTCCTCTCCATCGACAGATGCAACTGAGTTCTTTACTGGCCACAACCCATATACAAACATGGGAGAACCATTCAAGCTTCTGTATGGTTGTCATCCTGATGTGTTTCAATTTGTTTCACGCCTAAATGCCTTATGGCTATGTGGATTTGAGCAGCAGCTACCAGATACTGTGCTGCCTGCACAGGGTTCAAGATATGAAGCATCTCCTTCAGGGTGCTATAGCGCACATCATCAGCATCAAGCACAAGCTCCTCCAAGCCCTTCACCTTGTCATCTATGGCATTCTGCAATTCAGTCTCGTGGTCATTGCCAGTTGCCTCTTCATCTGCCCTTTGCTGCTCACCAGCCTGTGCAAGAGAAAGAGTCTGATGTGGCCTTTGCTGCCCATGTTCCTGTGAAAGAGAAAGTAATGGCTGATCAACCATACCTTGCTGCAATATAGCCATCCGGTGTTCTAAATCCTCCTCAGACTTCTGAGTAAATTGCTGCAAATCACTTGTTTGTGAGAGCTGCTTGGACGAAAGTGATGCCATAGTTGGTGTATCAACCCCACTCAAAAATTCAGCCAATTCTGCTTCAATCTGCTGCCCAGCTTGTGCATAGACTAACTGACACACCATAGATGGCCGCCAGCCTCCAATGAACATAAATGCTCTTTCCAATGGACTCTTCCATGAGGACTGAACAACACTCAAGACATCCTTCCGTGCAGCAACATCTTTGACCTTGTAATAGTTTTCATAGTGGGCCAGTACCTTCTGAACCAGTTCCAGGAGCTCTGCCTCCTGGATGTTACTGTCCAGTGCTGCTTGAAGCTGATGAAGGTCATCCTCTTGCAGTTTCACCCACTTTGCATATAAGTCTGCATAGTTCTGATTATTGGGACCTTGCACTGCAGGCATCATGATAGCCTAATGACAGCTGCTGGTTCCACAGACCTGTAAGACTTCTAAGCGACTGGGAAATAAATGTCCTGTAACTTGTGTCTCCTGAACAATTCAGATGGTCTTTTCCTCTCACTGAAGAAGTAAGACTAACAAATACCCATTACTCTGTGACTCCAAAAACTAGTTAAAGTGATGTGTTGGTGTTGGCAAAAACTTCATCAAGGCACATCTTCATCATTTAACATCACTTCACTGCAAAGAACAAGAAAACATCTTCAGTTAGATGGAAACTATCTCCAGTTCAGATTCCTGCCCTTGGAAAGAGAGCTTGGACCCCAAGCAGATGCTTGTAAGTATACATGTTCTGCGAATTGCATGGAACTCATCTCCACATTGGGTGGATCCCATTTGCAATCAAGCCAACAGAAACATCCAAATGGCTTGACAATTCCATGGAAAGATTAGATCTGAGGTTTGTCATTATGCAAAATTGGCTAATAAACATAAAAGGCAATATCGCAGGCAAGCAACTGCAGAGAAGGAGAGGGAAGATCATGAGCTGGCAATGAGGCAACTACATAAAAGAATCCAACATTGTCAATTCAACATCAGTTTCTTCCAGCCGACTTTCATGGCAAAGTCCATGAAACAGATTTTCCATTATACAGTGCACAAATGAGTTCAATCTGAAAGTCAATTTCTGCTTTCTTTTTTCCTTCTCTTCCTTGTCCACGAGCCATCAAGAAAGTACTGGTCAAACACAGAGAACATTTGAGAAAAAGACACATGAAGCTGTAACCCTTCTTTCACATACAGTATTCATTCTATCTGATGAGAAATATCAGAGATCCAGAGCTTGAACTCCAGTCTAAATGAGAAAACAAAACCACCACCAAGACACATAAATCCACACTCCTATTTCTCTATACATTCACAGTACTTAAAAGCTGCATTTGCACGACAACTGACCGCAACACACCATGAATGAATGCATCACAGGAAACAAAAAAAGCTGGCTGCCTTGCGGTTTCTTCATCAGAGGCCGATTGGTGGCGGGGTGACAGAAGGATCATAGATCATACCTAACTTGTTTTTTCTTCAGATTTCCTCAAACGTCCTCTCTGATGCTCAAAAACACTTACTCAAAGCTGCAGTGGAGTTTTCAAGAGAATTGTAAACTTCAACGTCCCTCTTCTCATACTGAAAAGCTAACACAAACAGTACACACTTGAGCAGCACTTCAATAGAAACGCAAACTTCAGATATATCACAATCTATTCTTCTGTCCCTGAGATACGTTTCTTTAACTTCCCTCTCATACAGAACAAGGCTGCAGCAAATAGCAACAACGGTCCAATCTCCTTGACAAAGCAGGAAGTCTCCCTCCAAACCAATATTCAAGCTAACTATGAAAAGCAAAACAAACCATGCCGCAAGCGAAAGAAAAAATTCAAAGGTTGAAAGCAGTAAGTACTTACTTACAGTCCCCCGAAATTCGCAGCAGCAGCAGCAGCTGTGTGGACACCTCCAAGCAGCAGCAGCAACCAGCAACAAAGCTCTGTCAATCAACAAAATGCAAAAACACAAAATACAGTACTCTGAGTACTATTTTCTCATTTGAAAATTACACAAAACTCAGATCTCGAGCCTCCGCATGCAATTCAAGAAAAAAACCCGAACTACAAAATTCACACAAAATTGTCAAGAAACTCCGCAAGAGCACAAAGATATTTTTTGGAGCTTCACGAAAACCGCCGTTGTGCAAGTGGGAGCTGACAGCACGAGAGAGAGGCGGTGGTGCTGCGAAAGCAACGAGGATGAAACTTGGGATGGAACCCGGGATGGAACTCGGGATCGAACGGGACCGAGTAAAGCGGAGCAGGAAGGACATTTTTTTGGAGGGTTTTTTTGGGGGTGAGATTTTTGAAAGTGGTACTTTCCGGTCTTTTGTTAATTCCATAAAGGGGGGGCTCTTATTGGTCCAAAATTTGAACTCTTCCGTTCATTGGTGCTTAAAATAGTTTTTTTTTTTTTTCCTTTTTTTTTGGGGGTGAAAAAACTCTGGGTGAAAAGAAATAGACGGACGGTCGGCGATGAGCGGTTACGCAGAATCGATGGGTATGGGAGGTCCAGAAGAGGACACGGAATCGAGGTGCTGTGTTGGTTACTGAGAGGCGAGTCTCGCAAAGGAAACCAGGTCTTGAACCACATCCTGAAATGGGAGAGAGCATGGAAGAAGTAGCCTGCGAGGAGGTGACCTTTTTTCCTCGCCTACGAGGAGAGGAGGAGGTGACCTTTTTTTTTCTGACGTGGCGGTGGTTGACGTCACTAAGTTGCTTTTCGGGACGTGGATTGTGAACCGTCTCAACAGAGTCGCACTTAGTATGCCAGCTCCAGTTGGGATCTGAGTTCTCATCCAATGAGGACTGACGAATGAGGTCACGGAGCCCGCGAAAGTCGTCCGGGTTTCATTCGTTGGACGGTGGGGAAAATGGTAAAAAACATTTACACGTGGCAATGTGAAAAAACAGTCGGCTTGCATGCATTGGCTGGTGTCGTTAGTGGGTCCAAATTACCTCACAGATTTTTATTTTTATTTTTTCACTTTTTACCTATCCATGTAATTAATCTATTTCAGGTCATTTTTAAAAAAAAACCCACCAACTGCTCAAATCCCTCAACTCAAGCCACTTTCATCCATTTCATCCATTAACCCTTGAAATTCTTCATTTAATTCTACCATCTGATTTTCTCCGAGCCAACCAGCACCTGCCAGCACACCATCCACTGGATGTTCATTATGACTCGGTTATGGATGAAACTCAACTGAGTTTATATGTGGTTTATACCAGTGTCGGGCAGCTATGTTGGTTCAAGCCAGGTATGTACTAGGGTATGTTCTAGGGCATGTGAAGTCCTGACCGGCGGGCAATCATAGAAAAAGAAAATCATAAATGACCTACACAAGTGGACATGGCCTCATTCATACACATGTGAGGCCCTTGCACAAGTAGGTCTTTGGTATACAAAGCTTGCTTCGCGAATGAACATGCTTGGGAGGCATTCTTGTTTCTTTACATGGTCAAGACATGAAGATTAGGGTGCATAAAATATTTAGGGTTTTAGGATTTAGAGGATGGAAGACTTATGAGAATTTGGAGGAATGATGAAAAGTGCAAAGAGTCCATCAGAATTAGCAAAGGCTTGAAACACCGACATTGTGCAATTTGATTGTTTAACATACTAGCTACTAGTCACATCTCTTTGCTTTGCATTCATGTGTCCAAGTGATGTGCAAAGTGGAGATAAATTTTATAAGTTTGGGTAAATATTTCTCTTGTCTTTCTTCAATTTGTTGATTTTCTCTTTGTTTTGCGCTTTGCATTCTATTGATTTCCTTTTTCTCTAGGTCAATTATCCCTATGTTGTGTCAATTGCGTCTTTGTTTTATTAATGTTAAGGTTGTTTAGATCTTTGTTACAATTTTGGGTGTTTAGTGTTAAGGTCAAGCGCCAAGACTTGTTAGGTCTTGTTGGTTTGGCGAAAGATGGGGTTGGTGGTTTGAAGGTAGTAGATTCAACATATTCATTTGGATTAATCGTTGAATGCTCATCGTTGTCAATTGATGTTTGTATCAATGAAGTTGAAGTTGAGAATGGTGATGATTAGTGTTGGGTGGTTTTCATTTTTTTTTTTTGAGAATCACTGGTTCCAATTTTTTATGTTTCTATGTGAGAACTGGGTCGATTCTTGATTTTTTTTAAAAATAGTGTTTGAGAGAACTAACCCAATTTCAATATTTTAAAAAAATATTATAATCCGATTTTCAAGGTATTTGCTTTTCATTGATTTTGAGAAAAATCAATTTTCAATTTTTTAAAAATCATAGAAAATAAGGAATTAAAAAAATAATCCTACCTATTGGAGTTTTTCATAAAGTGACCTTGTTTTGACCTTGCTCGTGACCCTTCTTTCATCCCCTACCCTTCGTTCAAGCTTTAAGCTCATTGTTGTAAAATAATGATTAAAAAAAGAAGGGGGTATAAATTGTTGAAACTTAGGATTTAATGCACGTGGTTCGAAAACATTTATAATTGCAATACTAGCATTGCTAGCAAACGGTATTGATTAGTTGAAGGTGATCAAGAAAAGACAAACAAGATGAAATTTAGAGTTTGAATTGAGTTCCATTTAGGTCCATTGTACTTTTTTCATTGAGTTCTAAAAATCTCATCCTTTTTATGATTTTATGATTATTTTTTCTTTATTTTATGGAAAATTGTACTACTTATTGGGATGAAAATTAGACCTGGGTTTAGCCCATATGGGAACTCAAGTCTTGGTTTTTTTAAAAAAATCATTGCAATCGGTTTTTATGAAAATTGGTTCTTACTATTGGGAGAATTTGGGGTCGATTTTTAGCCTAGTTCTCACCAAATGTGATACATGACGATTCTCAATTTGAAAATCTGATTAAAAACCAAGATGAGAACCAGATCCCCTTGTGAGAACCACCCAACACTAATGATGACACTAAATTTCAATCCTAGTCCTTTGATGAGTTAGATGCCAAAAGAGAGTTCATTGAAAGCAAGGTTTTGCAAGTTGAAGCAAAAATGTACTAATAACAACTCTTCCTTTAGCTATAAGTGAATCAAAAAAATTGGTTTCCTTGGGCAAAAATAAGAACTACATAAAGTTTTTAAAAACTCAATGATTCTTCTACCTCTTTGACATTCCAAAATCTCAATACATGAAATGTGTTGTTTGCTATGGTGTCCAACAAAAAGTTGAACAAAATAACACCCACCATTACAAGGGCCTTGTCATGTATAACAAAGAACATGAAATTACTACCATGATTAGGCATGTCTTTTGAAAGCATTCTATTGTGTTGGGCTTATATAAGGCCCAAAGACCTATTGATGCTAATGTTTCACTTGATACCCAACAATTTTCTAAAAAACAAAAAAACCCAACAACCCATTCCCTTGATGATTATTTAGCTTTGGAATCCTTTACAAGAAAATTGACTTTCCTTAAAAGCAATTCTTGGAGGGTTTATGTTTATATATCAACAAATGGTACCATTAATTCAATTCCACCAAAAACATTTTGGCTTAGAAAACTTGTCCTTCGACAATGTAGGAAGATTACATTTCCAAACATACATGTATGTAATGAAGTAACCTAACATGGTCAACAAGACCATGGAACATCATATTTTTCTTGCCTTTAATGAAGCCACCACAATTATTACCACATTTGATATTTGGATGTCATAAGGAGGATTTGACACATTCGATTTGGTGGTCAATTACATTAACAAAAAGTGAGTCCCTTGTTACATTATTACAGGGATCTTTGAAGTTCAAGAGACATCAAAAGCTACCATGGTTTTGTAACCAAAGGATTTGTGAAGTTGTTTTGATTTGTGTGACAAAGTCACAGTCTATGTGAAGGATGAAAACACTAATTTGAACACTTTTACAAATGTCTTAATAAACTATATTGTTTCATATGTTTCGTTGATGTTGACACAACCATATGCTAGCTAATGATTTGAAGGTTTATGGTTCCATGAAGGATGTGTTTATGATAGTCAAAATATTCATTTCTAAAAAGACATATACACAAGAACCTCATTATTTCCTATGCATGCATGTTCAAACTAAACACAATCAAATCCAAAAGTTAAGAAGAAAAAATTTCATGCATGTATTACAAATGAGTAGGAATGACAATATTTTCAAATTCACCTCCTTATATCATTGATTTTTTTTGGTGATTCTTGATGTTGCCAAGTTGACGACCACTGGTCTAAGGAGGGTGCTTTTACATGGTAATTTCCAAAACTTGTGTGTTACTCACATGGCTATATGTCATTTTGGGTTCTAATGATATGGTGATTGTTTAGACAAAAATTTCATTGTGCATGGTGATGTTTCGTTTGGGATGGATAGAAGCAAATGCAAACAAAATTTTGAGTGAAGGTTTAGGACTCATGTTGTTACTACTTAAGGTTAAGGTTTCATGTTGTTGTTGTTGCTTAGTTTCATGTTATTGTTGCTATTACAAAACCCAACCACCCTCTCTGCCTTCCAAGGGAATCAAACCCTAATCCATAAATGGATTTTGCCATATCAATGGAAGGTGGACCTGTAAAACAAAACACATAAGTCCCGAAATCCCTATCTACAAACATAATCGACAAATCAAAAAGTCCCATATTGCATACACAACTTATAACTCCAACCCATAGTGGGATTTCTCTTCATTCCACTTAGTGATAACTATGTAGAATGGGAAATTTTGGAGTGTAAAGAAATCTTGAGCATACATTTTCACAAGAAGATTAAGATGGGTGGTTAGTTGATTTTTCAACTTTGATTTCATGAAAGTGAGTGTAAAGAATATTCTTTCATCCTCAACACTCCCCAAAACCATGACAATAATAAGTTCGACCAGTCTGAAAAGTTCAAACATCTTGAGCTTCAAAATTTGGCTCTTGGCCATCCGCGTCCACATGCGAGTGGTAGGGTTATAATCATGTGAGGGTAGCATGGTAGAACTGTAATTGGATTGCATAGTGGTAACAAAAAATGATGATCATTCTTTTAGTAAAATAACATCCAACAAAGGAGGATGGCAAAAACCATTTGCTTGCATGATCTTGGCATGGTAGTAACGTGCTTTCAGGATTTGCAAATGATTAGGGAACATTGAAATAACTTCTAGTTGTAGTCAGTACTAAGGGTAGATGATGCTTATGGCATTCATCAAATCTTGAGTCAAGAACCGTCTATCCAATTCTGTAATCAAACCTTTAGCAGCATAAGTGCATTAATTTTTGACATTTTGGCAAACACATACCCAATCATCCCTAATTACCATTGACACCTCCTTGGTTGTCTTGTCAGTTTTCCACAACATGTATAAATGTTGGATGAAAAAAAAACTAACAAATTCCACATGTGATTCTTGATTAATCCACCACTCAACACATAAGGCATCACTTTTTAATTTCACAAAATTCATGAATGCCTAAAGCTGATCTTGAGAATATTGCTTCTCAAGATCCACATACATGGTATAGATCTCAAACTAACGCAACTTCATAGTTGAAACAAAATCACATATGAAAGTGTCCTTGTTTTGAGCAAACTCTACATTGTTTCTAACATAAGCAGCACACATTTTAGTGCCATAACTGTTTCCACATCACACAAAAGTTCATAGTTAGTATTAGCAGCTACATTACTAACAACATCATCACCAATGTTTTATACTTTCCGAACATTCATTTAGAAGGGGCCAACATGGAAATCCACCTTGTTTTGATATCCTTCAAAAAATTTAAACCCATAAACTCAATCACTTCAACCAATTTAGTGCCCTCAAGGTGCCTTTTAGGGGATTGACTATAATAAGTATACATATAAGAAATCAAAGCCTCAATCTTTGTAACAAGAAACAAGGATGAAAAAATTTACATTGCCAAGTTATACCAATGTGCCATGCAAAGAATGCCAACAATAGGTTGTGCTTGTTCATGATCTGGACAATAACACTTATTTTCAAACCTTGTAAAATTGTTACACTATCAACCCCAAAGCATACAACCTTCTTAGCAACATTAACCACTAATAGACCACCAAAATCAATAAGAGAATGAACAATAACTAACACATTCCCAAGCTCCTTGATAGATTCAAATATGAGTCTAAAGTGAAAATAACGAAAGGATAAGGAGTTGGGGCACATTCCTTGGCTTGTAACACTTTGGGGGTAGAGGGGCGTGCTAGAGCTCCAGGATGGGGACTAGGAAGAGTGACAAGCAATTCAATTATTCACATGGACCTACACAAACCAAACAACAAGTTGGTTAGTGCATAATTGGAGCACTTTTGGTGCACGGACAAGCCACGGGCAAACACGGATTCATAAGACTCACCACGGCCTGGACTTGGAGGAATCACTACCTTCCCCTTTATAGTATTTTTTGTGCTTAGCCATGTGCTAGCACCCAAATGTCATTTTGTCCCGGGACTCCCAAGTTGGAGTCCCGGAATTCTTGAAATTGGGATTCCCATGACTTTGGAGGCCCATAACTTTGTGTGCAGACCTCCAATTGAGGTGAGGTCTAAAGCAAAGTTGTCACATTTTTTGAGAGCTTTCCAATGGTATGTGGCACACAACCTTCACACAAGGAAATAAGGCGATTCCCGACTTTTAGTGGTTGGGAGTTTTATTAGATTGACAATTTGACTCTTGGCTCTTCTTTTGGCCATAACTTATGTTTTAAGTGCCCAAATGGGTCATGCAAGCCCATTTTAGACATTTACGTTCCAAGAGCTTTCCAATGATATAAGGAACTATTCAATTCAATGAGTTTTGACCCCTACAATCACCCTCTGAAAATTTGGGAGTCTATTGGAACTCCAACTCCCAAAGGGGGAGCTCATTTGGGAGTGTGGGGTTCATTTCTTCACACTTTCCTACACTCCCAGGAGCATGAAATGTGACTCTCGGGCTTGGCTCTTGGCTCACACCTTTGCCAGCCCTTGCCTTGGTTGTGAACCTAATGCTAAGGTTGTGACAATAACAATAGTAAAATTATTAGATGTGTTTTTGTCCACAACTCTTTCAAGATTCAAAGGGACCGGCTCCTTCTCCAATTTTCAACAACATAGGCATGCACGGAAATCCAACATTGATTATCAATAATGGTTACTCCATCACAACTGATGGAGGTAAATATAATTTATTGCAAAATGACTTTCATTTGTTTTAAGACAACATTGTGCATCGTTTTTGCCATACCCACCCATTTGAATTTGTTCAATGCCTTTTTGGGGGCATTAAAATTTTTCAAAAACTCAAACAACTCCTTAAGATTTTCAAAATATGTCATGGGCTTCCCATTTTTCAGAAGGTGGAAAATTGCCACAAACTATATATATATATTTTAGCCCTTCCTCCATTCAACATTAATTGAAAAACTGACTATGGACCTTGAACAGCATGGATCCTCTCATTTTTCTAATGTTGGCTTTTAGAACTTTGGTAATATTCACATGCTGCAACTCTCGAATGAATAATTAGAGCTTTCCTTTTACTTGAGTGCTTTTAGAAACCATCAAGTTAAAGGTTTAAAAGCTTTTCCTTACCCTCCACAACTAAACAAAACAAATATAATCAAGCGCATAATGTTGAGGTTGAAGACCCCCAAGTAAAACGCTAAGGCTTCTAGGCTAAAAAAGAAATGTTGCGAAAAATATTTTTTCATTTTCTTGGAATGCAAAGCAAATGAAGAGTTGGCTACTATATCTTGTTACACTCCGTTTTTTGTTACGCAAAAAAAACACATAATAGCCCTCTATTTGTGAAGCAAATAGTGAAGTTTATATTTGTTTTTACCCAAAATAAAAAAGACGCAACCAACTTATGTTCACTCCATATAGACTTCGTTTTCATTACAAAAATTTATTACGTCAAAATTTGTTAAAATTTAATTATGCCAACATTATGGAAGTTCCTAGATTGTGTAAAATAATAGTAGTTCCAAAGGCACCCTCTAATTTAATAATCCTACAATGCACCTATTGCACCTTACCATTAAGATCAACCACATGTTCAACCCATGGAAACTTGGCTATTTAATTATCCTTGAAAATTTGCTGGATGTCACATTCGGGTTTTCTTTTTCTCTTTGGTGCTTCTAAAGAAGTTGCAATGACAAACACATTAGGAACCTCAACACCAATTGACCTTGAACTAGAAACACCAAATGTACTAAAAGTGGATGCACTAAATGTGGTGTTGGTTGACTTGCCCAATGAAGTACAAGTAATTGGATGATCACAACCACTAGCAATAGCCACCCCTATAACATGATCAACCACAAGAGGCATAAACCAGAAACAAACATAGATCTGGAGAAAAAAAATCTATACTTGAAATTTGCAGGAGGTTTAAGAGGAGACATGGCGTTCTAGCAATGTAAGCAACAATCAAAAGATTGTGGAAAAACCTTAAAGCTTTGAACAACTCCATTGGAAAACATGTTCAAGTCACATTGAAAAAAATCAAATGAACTAGGATGCATTTCAAAACCTTCAAGACTTTCATTCAAAAACACATTGTTCAAATCACATTGAAAATCTTGCATTATTTTTGGCAAAGACATGCTTTAAAGCTTCTATTAAACAGGGTTTGAAACTCACAAGTGCTCAACGGAGTCTGAGGTTTCAAAAAATTAGTAATGAACACAAATTATTGAAGTAACTTGATACTTTAACAATGCTTGAAGCTTTGACCTAATCACTCACAAGTTTTAGCTTGCTCATACAATCAAAGCTCTTCATAACTTGTTGCTGTGCTACTAGAGTCTAGAACCCACCCAAAACATAATGCAGAAAGTTGTTGAACAAATCACAACTGCATTGCAACAATGTTTAGAAAATCAAGACTCAAAAGCACTTACCTCATGCTCCATTGTCACTTTTCATGGTGATGGAACCTTAGCCCACCGCAATGGAGGTGGTGAAGGACATTGAGGAGCTTGAGTAAAATGGTGATGGGTTTTGTGTTTAGCAAGCAAAGTGGCAACTAGAGGATTGTGGCCATTGCTTTTGGGTGGCAAAGGATCCAAGCCATCCATCATTAGAGTGACCTCTTGGTCTGCAAGATGGTCGAGCTTTGGTTAAAAAAAAAGTAACAACTTTAAAATTACAAAGGCCTTTTGTTGGCCCCTTTTTTATTTTTGCAATTTTGCAAAATTTCGCCACAAAAAAAAACGTTGTCTTATATAGGCTAAGTGGTTTTTTATTAGTAATTAAAATAATTACTTGACACTACATAACAATTAATTCAAATATAAACTAACATTAAGTTAAAATTTTTCAAATATAAAATACTAACTAATAATATAACTAGCAAAATAGCTAATAACTAATTAATGAACATTTACAAAAAAATTAATTTACCACTTACAAAGGTCAAATTGATACTTAATACTTGGTTAATATTACCCCCTTTCCTAATTTGGATTATGTCCTTATAAGTCCTTGAAATTAAAAAAAAAAAAAAACTAAATAAAACCATTGATCTTGATGCATTCATGCAATACTAGTGGGTGCCCATGACCTTCGGCCACTGTGAAGTCCCTCGGTTTCTTTAAACTTGGTTCGTGTTTTAACTTTTAACTTTTTTATTTTTTTATTTTTTATTTTTTAAATTATTATTATTATTATTTCATCCATCCCCTTAATTGGGACGGACAGTAGCTAAAAGAAAAAAAAGGTATTCTTGGTCAATACAAAAAAAAAAAAATTGATTCTGGGCTGTCCAAGGCCTAATTTTTTTTTTCTGGTCTTCCCCTAAATCCGTCCCGTCATCAAGCCGGACGGACATTTCATCCGTCCCCTTAATCGAGACGGATAGTAGCTAAAAGAAAAAAAAGGTAGTCTTGTTCAATACAAAAAAAAAGGAAAAAAGATTTTGGGCTGTCCAAGGCTTAAATATTTTTTTTCTGGTCTACCAAATCTTTTGCCTCAAACAATCAGACTACCCTTGATTTCTTTTTTATCTGGAGTCAGTTACATTTGGGGAAGTGCCTCAAAAAATCCGACTGCCCTTGATTTCTTTTTTCTCTGGAATCAGTTACATCTGGGGAAGTTATGACTAGAAGAATTTTCCAAGCACTGCCCAGACAGACAGATAGACAGACACCACTGTTGCTTTAATATATAAGATTGGTTCTTGGTTTGGCAAATCCATCTAAGTGAATGTAAAGCCAAAAATATTGGGATTGTGAATGTGATTCATCTTGTGAAACTTATAAATGCTATGAAAATTACAAGTAATTGGAGCAAGGTAGTATTTAATGGATTTAAAATGGGATTTTGAGCATGCAAAGGATAAAGTAATGGAACATCATGTATGGTTTTACATCCATTTAATTGAAAATGGTGAACCATGGATGTGATTATGTAAACAAGTCCAAAAACCATAAGTTTGTGAATAGGTTTGGTTCTGGTGATCTACTATGGTTCAATAAGTTTGTGGTTCTATGAATTTATAGTTTTATGATTTTGTGGTTTTACGTATGTACCAATTTTAGCATTGAATCAACTATAAATACAATCAAAATATAATCTAAACATTATACCTACGATTCCTTGGTGGCTAAATCCACATAACACCATTCTTGGATGTTATAGTATGTCATCTTGTGGTAAGACTATTGCTAAAAATTGGAACATTAGCCAGTTCCTTGCTTATGGTTGTTTTTCTACAAAAAATTATAACATCAATGAAAATTGATAGTGGTTGATGATTGGATGTAGCACATGTTCATATTGGTTTACTTCGTGAAATGGTGGTGAAGATCTTGTTGCAAAAACTTGGATTTCCATATTATTGTCAAAATGTTGTGACCATAGGTGTGTGAATAGGTACATGTAAGTTTGTATGGTTGTCATTCCTATTGATGCACCTTTGTGCCATTATAGGATTACAATCACTTCTACATAATCTTTTGAAACCTCAAAAACATGCAACACAAAATGTGTAAAAGGTAATGTTGCATGTTGTTTATAAGATGTGGCATTTTTAAGAACATCTATGTACACAAGGCAAATGCAATATTTAAATGCTACTACACCTTAAACATGCATTGTTGAGTTTTTTCAACTAGTCTTTGTTGCGTTTGTTCTCATAGTTCTTTAACAAAATGATGTTTATCATATTGACTTAAATTAAGTGATGTAATCAAAGACATAACATTTTCTTCTTAAAACATGGAAATTTGGTATTAACAACATTTTCCCAATCTTGAAACACAATCCTTAAGTTTGTGTGAATTAATGTTTTCATTTTTGGTGGTTAAGCTTGTTAAGTGTGTAAGAACTAAAAACCTCAAGGGGTTTTAAGTTGAAAGAACAAGCTTAGGGGGTTTAAGTTGAAAGAATCATAAAGTTGAAGGCCATGGTGTCCTAATTTGATTGGTGTATTTTATGTCATTTTCTAGGACCTTAAAGTTCAATGAATGTTTTTTTAAAAAAAAAAGAAGGTAGGTGAATGCTTTGTTAATTGGTGTGTCTATTCAACATTGTTTAACTTAAATTTTTTAAATCTACAAAATAAGAGGTTGTTCAATGGAAAATAATAGGGGCAAAAATTTATTGCCCAATTTCATTAACACAAGTATTGATAAATAAGGAACAAAACATATGCAATAATTGAATTTTTCACACCAAATAACTTTGCTACCTTTAGTTAAACAACAATCCAAAAACTATTTCCTAAGGCACAAATGAGATTAAAAACATTTCAAAGTTACTTTCATGAGCTATCTTAGTCCTTAGTAATGATTCCATCACAACAAACCCATTTGATACTAATCCCAAAACATACACCATCACCATAACCCACAACATCCCAAACATGATTCCTAACTCAACAAGATTGGAAGCATATCCAAACTATAGATCCCCTCAATTGTGATTGATCAAAGTCTCTTCAATGACCCATAATTCACCTAATTCCAAAACTTTCCCAAAAACTTTCTACAAAAGAAACTTTTGAAATGTATTCTCACCCAAATCTAGATTCCTCACTCATGGACCCATTTTCCTTTGGAGTTCCCATTTACACACATTTCACTTCCTTTTGACACCCAATAACTAGAACCAACACAACAACTCCTCAAATATACCAAACTTGAAAAAATGGAATCATTATGGACTAGCTCTTAAACCCCCTAGAGACTTTCATCACATCCTTTTGCTTCTAACCTTAGACATTCTATTATCAACTTCAACAAGTTGTCATAATCTTTTTTGCACAACATAAATCCAAGAGAAGCAAAAACCCTATAGCTTGTTGTGAACATTTTTCTCATCAACCAAAATATAGAAACAAAAGCCAAAAAACATAAGAGGAGAAAAATATGTTTAATTTCATTGACCTAGGTCCTTAAATAATGTCTTTGTCCTCCATAAGCTTCCAAGCACATAAATTGCATGCAATAGATTGCATATCCCAAATGTGGACGCATACAAAAGAACCCATCACCAACTTTCTCGCTCCACAAAAAGTTAGCAAATAAACAAAACACTAGCTAGGTGCATCCCAAATTTTTCTCACCATTGTAAGTAAGCAGTGCCATTAAAAGCTTTTTCCATGTATCAATAGCCATCATGCAAAAACTCCATTGAATGATGAAAGACAAAAGGTGATGAACTGTTTTGGTGTTGCCAAAAGAGACAATCAAGCACCATCCAACTCATGAACACCTACTTGGCCAAAACACTTAAGCCCTAATTCCATGTCATAGTTGAAAAAAAATGTAGAGCCAAAGTTTGGGATTGGGGCTTATGAATGCTTATTTTATGTTTTGGTTATGCTTGTTTATGCTTGGGAGGTCAACGAAAAGAGCGATCACTCTACCCCAGCCCTTTGTGTGAATTCATCGGCATTTTATCTCAAGATGATAGTGGGTGCATGCAACACACAAGGAGCTCCTGCTTTTGATCTTTAATGCATCTTCAACATCCAAGGCAGTTTGCAGCAATTATCATCTATCTATGAAAAAAGGTAATTTGTTTGTACTTATGAGATCTACTGAACTGTGTTCTTGGTGTCTTTGGAAAGCTCTCGATGAGGAGGGGTGCATGAGCTTGGTTCCATGACGTTTGGACTTGCGGTGCAAAAGTTCTTGAATATTGAATGATTCTTTCATTGAAAATTAAATTAAATTGTAGCTGAAAATTTCAGAGGAATTGGAATGTGCCTTTGGTGTTGTTGGAAAGATCTTGATGAGCAGGATTTAAGGGGATTTATTTGGTACGATTTGAATTCAGAATGTGGGAGATATTGATTTTAAAAGTGATTTCTGCCGCTGAAAATTCAAATAAATTCCAAAATACCAGGTTTTGGAAGGAAAAATCAGTTGAGGACGTGATAACACTTGGGCCAACAGCACAGGCCACACTAGTTATGATTATTTAGTCATTCATTTTGTAATAGCTCATGTGATTAGAGTTTAGAACATTTTTTGATATTGGGTGAGACAATTTCACATTCTTTCTTGTTCTAAACTTTGGCGTAAAGTTTGTAATGACAATTTCATGTGCACACTATCTTTGAACGTGGTTTTGCATGGATTGGTGATATAAAATTTGATTATGCTTCTCATGCACATGCTCAGGTCCTTGTCCATAAGACATCTTGTATTTGCAAGAGTGTTGCACATGCCACAGATATAAAAAGAAAACCAGCCTAGGTCCATGCCCAAATGGCCTTACTTTATTAAAAAACTAACAAGCCCAGACCCACCAAGCTTTACAAATTTACAATTTTCTTCTACGCCCTATTCATCACATTATCTTATGTGGCCACAGAATTTGGGTTCTTTTGCATTTTGAGGAACTGATTAAGCATGATTCTCACCTTTAAAGTGAAGTTTTTCAGCTGAATTTCATGTGCAGATCATGACCATCTCATGGAGTCATCCACAACTTACATGTGCACACTAGAGGCATTGCCATCTTGAAGAGAGAGGTGAGAACTCACAAAGAAAGTCAGTGGATTGTTATGACTTCCATATCTCGGCAGGCAAGAAATGTTCCAAACAACAAAGTAACCTTTAGATGGTGTTTGATGCATCATGAGTGTTTGAAATCACCAATTGTTGATGACGCCACATCCTGACACTACTAGTAATGTACATCAGGGGGCGGGTGGGTGTTGTGGATCTTTTATAAATCCACAAACCACCCAATGTTACTATTGAACAGACTAAAATTTGTAAAATCCACACCTGTCTCACTACTGATCCACATTGTCTTTAAGCTAACAATAGCCATAGCAATTTAGTGAAATATCACCTCTTAATGGTCCACCTTTTCCCACTAGTTTTGAATCCACCTCTGCCTTGATCACTGCTTTCCCCACTACTGTCTGCATTTGACCTCCGGGCCTTCCAAACTTTGCTATCACTTATGCTTCCTGTCAATAAAGGATCATCTATTCCCCGAAACTTTTGGATGTGGACATCATTCTCTGACACCACCCCCAAGTCATCTTTGCTCTGATGCCTCTTCTTCTCCTTTAGTTTTGAACCCCCCCATGATTGAATTGTCTCATTAATCCTTGTAATCCCCTTCTCCATTGGCTCTACCGCCTGTGACATGGTTACTTTCATGTCATGCACCACCTGCAAAACACAGTCATAACAAGAATGAACAATTACAGGACAGAAAGGAAATGGGATGACCTTGAGAACATGAATTACATCTCAGGGTGTGTGAGGTAAAAGAGAGACATACATGGTTCCCGCCTCCAATCAGGACATCATGAACACTCTCCTTGACACTTGTTGAGACTTGTTCCACATCTGATGAAAACGATCTGATAATTGTTGGCCTTTCACTCTCTCGGACTTCTTCTGGGTCCAGAGGGGAGTCAAAAGCTGCATAATCAGAGAGAACTTTTACACTGCGACCTTTTCCACTTTCCACCACTTGGTAAGGAGATGCAGGGAAAACATAGAGATGCGCTATGGAGGCAATCGCCATCTGATAAATGAAAGAGTTTGGTTAGAGAATTACTTTAGAAGAATGCATCTTCCTGCATAAGTACTGAGAACTTCTCTGAACTTATGATATAAGGTCACATGTAGAGATGACCCCAATAAAATTACAGAAATCTCGAATTGGACAAGATATCAGCAAGGGGGAAAAAGAGGAAACCCAACCTTAAGGAAGAGAGAAAACAGAAACAAGACAGAGGAGCAATTTGTACATCAGCAACAGTCACAGTTCAGTTAGTAAGTTGCTTTAGAAGAACACACAATTCCCATTTGAGACTAAACAGCTAGCTTGTGTATTAAGGAGGCACACCTCAATACAAATAATGAAGTCCTGCAGCCTTGTAGCAGCATCCGGGAACCAGTGTGATGCCATTGGTGATGCAAAGATGAAAGCAATAAGTACACCCTGCCACCAAGTGGCAAATACAATCGATTTGAAGCAAACAAACTTGGCCAAGGGGTTGATATCCCGAAGCTCCTCATGTGCCACATAATAGAATTGTACCAGACAGTACAGAGCCCAAGATTGACTGAAATTGAGGATCACAGTTATATAAGGGTATCTGCAAAATATGAAGCATCATCACAAGAGCAATTAGAGCTATCTCCAAATATGATCAATAAAGATGAGGACTAGTAAAAGCTCAAATTGAACACTCATGTTATGTTGTGGTAATGTAATCAATGACACCAGCACAAGACAATTACATGGTGATTGAATCTCCCACACTGTTGAAACCTAGCCTGAATTCTAAAATGGCTACCCAGTAGGTTGAGACCTGAAATTTGAAGAAAAAAAACCCTAAAGTAAAACAGGCAGTTCTCATACCCGTAGTACCACTCAAATAACCCATCCCCATAGAGGTGGAAAAGCTCCAACACAAGTGCCACCAAGGCACACACAGTCTTCAATATCATCTGCCCCAATTTGGTAACCAAGACACAATCACTAGTCATATAACAGTGCACCAACATCAATAGCATACACTACTACAGTTGTCACTGGTGTGCCCATGAAGGGCTGACAGACAAGCACAGAAAGACAGTGGCAAAAGACTTGCATCCCTAAATGACATCAAGATGTCTTCAAAACATTCACCTAAACACAAAAATCAGCAGAACAAACTAAAAAATCCAATCAAGATGCACTTGAGAAAAACAGAGGAACTTACATACTGCACAATGCCAAATTTGACTGCATTATAAAAAGGGCGCCCTAGTTCCCAGGGCTCTATACACCAGCAGAGAGGAATAGGGTGTGGAACCATTGCCCTGATTCCTGAACTATGCTCCAAAAGAGGTGTGCGGGGTCCCATCAACCCTTGCCTCTCCAACTTCTCAATAACCAATGCCTCACCCCCTGTTCTCAAATCCAGAAACAAAATGTAAGATATCAACTTTCACACAATTGTTTGTTAGGTCAAAGGGTGCAGTGCTTGCTGTACAATCAATGAGAAACAAATCATTGTAGTTCAGACAGCCCAGAGATGCCTTACATGTTTGATTTACAGCTATTCATATGTAAGCAGATCAGAACAACAACAGCCCAAAACCCTAAAGTTGAGACTTGCATACCTAAGCATGATATCAGGTAACAGCTGAATGAATACAGTGCATAAGCCTCATAGCAGTTGCCCAAAATAGTGAACTTCAATGACCACGTTGGTGCCCAGAGAGACAGAAACTGTCAAAACCAACAACCTCATGAGTGGATAGTCTGACCTAAAAATTCAGCAAAGGAGAGCAACAAGATCAGCTCATCCTAGTAATTTCTTCTGGTCCACATTACTCATTGTAGTCATACTGTAACCACAAATTGCAGTCACGGATCTACCTCTGAAAAACCCTAACCCAGATCTTGTTGTGCTCTTTGCCAATTTGCAGTGCTCGAGAGCAGCAGATTGAAGATTGAGAAACTATCCAGCATTATTGCAGAGATAATAATACTTAGGAGTAGTTGATCAAATTCTTTATTCAAACCTCTAGCAGCTGATCTCGATCTCTCAGAATTTTGCTGTAAACAGGGTTGAAGCAACATACCGAAGTCACGACATAAACCGGCACCATGAAAATGACTCCAATTAACCACTTTTGCTCCTGTGATAGCACCAAAAAAAACACACAAATTTACACACACATTTCCTGTGGCTTTTCTTTTGTGGCTTTTCTTTTGGTCACCACCCCAACAAGTAGAGAAAACTCTAACAAGCAACCAGAGAACAAACAAAGTAGCAAAAGGAGACAAAGATATGAAACAGGGCCAGGCTTGTGGGTTTGTTTTGTTTCATTACCTCGGGATCATTGTAAGTCGACAAGTGATCAAACAAGAGGAAAGTGGAGAGTGCAAGCGAGAAAATCATAAAGATTCCAGCCACCATCACAGCCCATTCGTAAACAGAAACTTCTGATCCCACAGCCATCAACACCATCCCGCTGAACTGTTGTTGCTGCTGCTGCTGCGTCATCGTCATCATCATCATCATCATCATCACCATCCTCCTGCTGTCTCCCACACCTCCTCTCTCTATCTACTCTCATGCTTGGACAACACGCCACATCCTCCTCCTCCTCACATCATCATCATCACTCCTGCCCACGAGAAACAACCCGACCTCCAACAGCATGATCTATCACAAGAAGCAGCAGCAGCAACAAAAAACCAGGTCTCCAAACCCCTCCCCCAATTCCGCCTCACTCATCCCCTTCCCCAACTGCAAAATCCTGGAGCTACAATGCAAAAAAGATTGTTCCACGACACTTTCTTCAAACCCTAATTCTTGTGCTTCGTGGATTTCACTGAACTGCTCCTGCAAATTTCGACAAATGGGTCATTACCAAAACCCCCCAAAAAGCGCACCCAAATTATTTTTTCACAGCTTTGCAACTGTAATTTTTGCCGGATCCGATGAGCAAGTGCGCGATTCTCGATTCCCTCGAATTCGCGAAGAACAAGACCAAGAAAGGAAGGAAGGAAGAAAAGAAGACGAAGAAGAAGAAGAAGAAGACGGGGATCTTCGACCTCCGTTCGGTCCTGCGATCCAACGGTTCGAAATGAGCCAAGTGACGCATTCTGGACCGCAAGATACTAGCTTTGAGCTCCCCAACCAACGGAGATCGAGGCTCGGGGGAAAAAAAAAACCAAATAAAATAAAATAAAATAAAATAAAAAAATCCAAAAGCCTGGGTCTTGTAAGACTTTAAAAAGGCCTTGAAAAAAAGTGGGTTTGTGATTGGGCTTCTTTGCATAGGGTAAAAAAACCGTAGGGTGGCCCCAAGAAAACCCTAGGGTGGCCCGAAAAAAACCCTAGGGTGGCCCCAAGAAAACCCTAGGGTGGCCCCAAGAAAACCCTAGGATGGCCTCGGCCCGGGGCATTCCCTATTCAACAAGGGCCTTACTTGGATGAGGTGGTAGGTAGCTGACTCCCGCCCCCCCCTTTTGAGAATGTCCATCACCCATGGGCTTGACCCCATTTGTAAAGCACGAGGGCAAATGTTATCATGAAAGCCCAATTGTAAAAGCATGAGGCAAATGTTATCATGAAAGCCCAATTGTAAAAGCATGAGGTGAATGTTATCTTGAGATTTTGGCTCCGCTTGCTTAGCTTTGTTGTGCACTACTTACTTACTTACTTTACTAGTGATAACCATTAATTGATGGTAAAAAATGAATTGATTTTGTGGAAATTAAGTTTGATTTAAAATGAAAATATAGAATGATGTATTGCATGCAATTTGAATTGAATTCAGATTTAATTGAATTAAATTTAGAATTCAGAATTTAAATCGAAATTTATTGAATGAAATTCAAATTCAATTGAAAAGAAATAAGATACATGATGGTGCAAGAGGTATTCAAGTTTTCTTCATGTTTTCAAGCCTACACATAGATAAATGTAAAAGAGAGTGGGATATTGGTGGCCAAGACCTTTGGAAATCATTAGGAGTTCTAGGAAGATAATGTTTGGTGTTACATCATAACTTCACTCTTATCAATCATGTTTTTTACACTATCTTTTTATGATTGGATTTTAGTCAAATGGACGCTTAGATAAATTCATTTTACTATAATAAAAAGATGACCAAATGTTTAGAACAACATGAAATGAAACATTAGTGATTTTAAACTTGATTGATACTAGTTATGTTTACCATGTCATGTCCATTTTGATTGATAAACTTATTATTTTTTCATGTTTACTTTGATTAAAAATTATTAATGTTGGTGATGGTTGATCATGTTGACTAATAAATAACATAAATCATGACTATGATTTGAAAATTATTCACTAAAAATAATAAGTGAGTAGCATAATTAACCTACCTAACCTAATTATTTATGAATTATAAGTATGAGGAGTCAAACCTCTCATCTTGATGAGTCGAAACCAAATCATTATCCAATGCATCACACCACACCCTTATGAAGATGTTAACTTTTATCAACATATTATAATGGTTGTTTCACATTTTTTACATTGTTAATGTAAATAGATAAAAAAATAAGTATAAATAAGTAGAGAGGTTGTAAATAAATATATTCTCAATATTTCAATATTATTTACAACCTACCCACAACCTACTCATCTACTTACTTACTTGCAACTTATCTACCTACTTACAATTTATTTATCTACATACAACCTACCTAGGTATATACGTGCCTATTACCTAATATTTATAATCTATTTAATTATAATCTACCAACCTACCTACCTACAACCTCTCTCCCTCCTTATTACTAATTACATGTACTTATGTGATTGGATGAAAAGACACAAAAAATCATCCATAAATGTTATTCTTACTTACACCATTAATTATATATTAATTGCATACATGATGTATGAGGTTGATTTAAAGGGGCTTGGACACCTTCATGTCTATGCATATCAATTTTTAAAAATAATATTACCAATGATTTAAATCTAGCAAATGTGACATGTCACAAATCACAAAATCAATAAGAGTGACTTATATTAATCATTAACTTGTGTGTGCCTATGCTGCATAAGCACCAAATGTGCCCTTGTAATTTGGTAATGTTTAATATGTTTTTAAAATTAAAAAAGTCACCTTAATCATATTAAATAATCTATTTTTGAAGAGAAAACAAACAAACAGACAAACAAACAAATGTTTAAAAATCATTTCAAACAAGTAACTTAAATCACATTAGTCATCTTAATCACATTGTTACAAGTGTAATTTTAATTTTTTCCTAATAATGCCTAAAGGTATTAATCCAATTTATTTTTTAATCATATGCAAAAAATAAAAAAATAAAAATCCAAACTTTAATTTTATGGCGAGGTGCAATTAATTAATTGATTCAAAGATTTGCGCAAAAAATTGGGAAAAAAGGATATTGTATCATATATATTTTTTAATATTTTGGTTTGAGTTCCCTTGGTCAACATATGCAATAGTGTGCACTAGAATGAAATTGACATAAATAATGGAATTCATTTTTTTGTTGTTGTTGCAAACATTATTGTGTGCATAGGTTTTATGCCACTAAATCTATCAAGTATAATTGCTTTTTCCTATGTTGGACCCACAAGTAGCCATTTGTTGTTTGTTCCGTTGTACATTGAGGTTTGTTTTTGCATGGAATTGTTTGGAATTCATTGAATTTGGGTTGAAGGCTTTAGGGCCCCCTTAGACGAGGGTCCGAGGTCTAGGGTCCAATGAAATAGAGGGTTTAGGGTTTACGATCTCGTCTATTGGATGATGAGAGCCATAAATTGGACCCACGACCTTTAGATGAGGATCCAACACCAAAAAGTGGCAAAATCGAGGCTAAACCTAAATGACACCATTTTGGAGGAGAAATCAATTGGTTTGAACCCAAAAAAGAAGAGGAGCTACAAAAGGAGAGCTCATGATTTGAAGAACCAAGATGCAAGCTAGGGTCCAAGGGAGGGACCAACTTAAGGATTCAACTTCCTTGAAATGAGTCCAAATTGGCCCTTAGGAATTTGGACGTTGGACCCCCATCTAAGGTGCAACTACGTACCATTTTAGATGGATCCAAGGTCCAAATTCGTAGGAAACAATTTGGGCTCATTTGAAACAAATTGAACCCTTGAGTTGGACATAGCCTTGGACCTTGCCTTGGACCTTAGCTTGCATCTTGGTTCTTCAAATCATGAGCTATCCTTATTAGCTCCTTTTTTTAGGTGGTTTGGACCAATTGATTTTCCCTCGAAAATGGTGCCATCGAGGTTTAGCCTTGATTTGCCACTTTTTGGTCTTGGACCCTCATCTAAAGGCCATGGGTCCAATTTATGGCTCTTATTGAATAGGATTGGTCTATTTCATTGGACCATGGACCTTGGATCCTCATCTAAAGTGGTCTTTAGTGAAGTTTGTTGGAACCATAAGCACATAACAATTGCATATCGGGCTGTGTATGAGGACACAAATTGGTCATGGGTCCACGAAAAGCAACTTCTTTTTTCAAAGAGCATGCCATGGCAACCATTTGGAACCATGTTCTTTTAGGAATTCTTTTACGCAGCCAAAGTGGTGATCATCCATAGGAAGATACAAAAAAAAGATAAAGAAAAAGGTGATCATCCCGAGGAAGATTTAGCCAAATCTGGCTATGAACCACGTGGTCCAAATATGAAGCACAAATCTTTAATCATCACTCTATATTTTTGGCTACATACTGAAAACAAAATATAAGAATATGAAAATCTTGGCTATTAGTTCTTCCCCTTCATTTTTTCGGATGATTAAAACTTTCAAAAATCACTTTATTTCCTAATTTTTGAATTTTGAATTCATTTTTTGGATGAAATTTCACCAGGAAAAAAACCCAAGGTTTCTTTGAAATAATAATCATAGGATATACAACTTATTCTACCTCGGAATGTGAGAAGTCCAATAGGGCATGCCATCATTCCATAATGTGGTAGTGGGTTCTACTAGAGCATGTTCCAAATGCGTAACCATTTTTCCCATGTGTTAATGCATTTTCCTTGAGGTAGGTATAGAGTTGCTTTGCCTAGTTATAGACACTACAACTTGAATGTATTATATTTTCAAGCATTCTCCCCAACCTTATCTTATGAACAAAGTGTCCCACGGACTACTAGGACCCCACTTAAGGGCCCCCTTTTCCAATTGAGGCTTTTATCACTATTTGAGCAAGACTTTTAGTATGGTTCAAAAAATTGATTTATTCAAACTGGCCAATTTTCATAAATATTAGATTTCAATAAATGCCTATTTTATGGAAAATTGGCCCAAATTCATGTAACAAAGACATGTGCAAACTTGCAAAGGTGTAAATAACCACTTAAATCCATTACTTCATCCCATGACACCACATCTATCATGCTAGGCTAGTAAGGATTCAGCAAAATATGAACTCACTTGGATGAAATTTGAGGCAATAGACCCCACTTATCATACACAATTTGCTCTTGCTCTTTGACAATTGGATGTGATGTCAATGGGGGCATGTACCATATACCACTTATCAAAATTCTCATCAATTATAGAGTGGGGCTCCACAACAACACACAAGTACCACCGATAATATAAAAATTAGACAATATCGAGTGAGAAAGTATATATTCACATGTCACCATGTGGATCAAGCATTATGACCCCCCAATGCAATGCAATGCAATGCAATGCAATCTCTTTTATTGGCCTTATCTACCAAGGCAAGGATATTGTGTTTAGATTCAGTATGGAGTATAGAGTAGCTTAAGGGATTTTGGCCCGTAGGTAGTATATCTATTTTGATATGAGGATTTTTGAAAGACGATATTTTGGCTTGTGTTGAAACTTGAGAGTGGTTATAGAGTTTATGATATCTTGAAGGATTTTGGTTTCTTTTAGAAGATTTTTTGAAGATTAGGTATATTTTTGCATGGTGAAATATTTGAGTTTCCATAATTCTTCTTTTGCCTTAAGATATTTGCCACCAAGTCTCTTGAGTGATATCACTGATGATGATCAGTTCTATTTTGCAAATATGATAGACTAGGCCTGCCCATGACAAAGCAATTATTTATATCTTCATCATTTGTGCTTCATTTTGAGTGATTTAAAATGTTAAGGGGAGTGTTACTTCAAAGCTTTAGAAATCATCTTTCAAATGCAAGGAAAAAAGAGTAATGAGAAAATAACAAGAAAAAAAAGAAAAAAGCTTTCCAACTTACAAAACACGGATTTTTTTTTTTTTTTTTTCTTTTTTTTTTTTTTATCCCCTCTATTTTTTAAAATTACAAAAATTTTTATTTTTTTTTT
>Ga0116231_10003698_pt1 | contig 31531 bp, 19 predicted proteins | sample S1TSphgellanicum_2_FD_89695 | JGI IMG/M metagenome (GOLD analysis project Ga0116231, IMG submission 89695) | Host-associated microbial communities from peat moss isolated from Minnesota, USA - S1T2_Fd - Sphagnum magellanicum MG | ecosystem: Host-associated > Plants > Peat moss > Unclassified... | reverse complement strand
TTATTTTTTTTTTAAAAAAAAAAAAAAAAAAAAAAAAAAAAAAAAAAAAAAAAAAAAGAAGAAGAAGAAGAAGGTTTTGGGGGGGTTTCAATTTGCCAGATTTTCAAAAAAAATAAAAATCTAAAAATTCCAATAACTTGCAAAAAATATAGAATGAAGCCTAATTTTTTTGCTTATTTTTAAATATGGTTTATAGCTAAATTTGGCTAAACCTTCTTATGGATGTCTAACTCACCAGTCAGACAATATCACAAAATCAAAAAAAAATCATACAGGGGTTGATCATCACAAAATCTAAAAAAATCATACACAAGTTTTTTCATCACAAAATTGAGGAAAAATTCATCACAAATCATCATAAATCATCCATTTTGGACGCCTGCTAAAGTCCAATTCTGATGATTAATGGTGCATTTTGAGGCTTGCATGGATGAACTGTGCAAAGGATAATGTCATAAGTAGATGTTTTACATGAAGCAGATGGAAAGAAGATGGGAAGATGAGTTGCCATACTTGGAAGCAACCAGGGCTTTCTATGATACACATTTCAGCCTGCATTGTTGGCTTACCATTTTGTGTTGTGTGGCTCTGATGTGTCTCTTCCTCATTGGACATTTAATACTTGAGTTGTATCATGTGTTCAACTCTCAACTAGCATTTTTCGACTTATTGGATACCATTTTACGTCTGTAAAGGGGATGGTTGAAAAGGCCTTGATGAGCACGGGTGCACTAAGGTGATATTGCAATGTTTTAGGGTTTAGGTGTTTACAATGCAAGAGGTATTGACTATTTAACAATTTTGTCAAGGACAAATTAAAACAAAAAATTTTAGGGAAATTTGGGCAAGCTCTTGGTATTCTTGAATGTGATTTCATAAATTTTAGACCTAAGGTGGCGGGAGATATTGAATTTGAATAATTTTCATTGTTGAAAATTAAATTAAATAATTAAAAAAAAAACAATTGGGTTCTATCATCAAGCATAATTGAGTCCTATTCACACTTGGGCTAACAACACATGCCATATTAATCTATACATTAAGGAAGATAGTTTGTTTGTTTTGTTGATATCTTGCGAACCACAATGCTTCACATTGTACTCTTGGTATCGTTAGAAAGCCTTGGTAAATAACATTGCGCCAAGATGGTTTCATCAAAGACTATTGTTAGTTGGTTCTGGGAATTCAACAAGTTTAAGTTCAAAGTTATAGGTAAGGTTCTACGGTCTTTGGACCAAAGATTTTGAGTTTTGTTGGAATTGTCATTAGAACTTAATTGAGCTAATGATCTTTTCTTAAAATTGAATTAGAATATGAATTGGATGTGCTACATCATTTTAAACATGTTCAAGTTCTCTAGATAAATTAACACAACTTTACAAAAAATGTATAAGTTTGGCCTTGCATTTAAAGTAAGTTATTGCATTTCATTATTTGTACATAATTAATATTACATAATCTCTACTTTGAAATGTGTGCATTAGTAGAACAAACTAATATTACACATGTTTTTTTTTTGTTTAGTTATGTGTAATGGAAAGGGAACCAAATTCGATTTTAATTTTTTTGTGAAAATGATTGGAATTGAAGATTTTAGAAAAATCCAAAAAATTGATTTCAAGATTGGACTAGAGGTTCCATTAAAAACAAAAGAAAGGTTAGAATTGGGATCAAAAGTTACTTGTGAAATTAAGAATCAATCAACAATAGTTTAAACCTATGATGTAAGAGTGATTGAATATTGCCCAAATTTTCAATTAAAAATTAAATAAAATGATAACAAAAAATTTACTTGTGTTTTTGAAATGGTTAGAAAGCCATCAATGAGTAGGACTTGATGAAAATTTTGTAATCTTTAGATGTAAGGTGTGGGAAACATTAAATTTTAAATGCCAATATCTGTTTTTGGAAACTGCATAAAAATCCAAAATCCAATTTTTAACTAAAATTGGATTTCAAACATTTTCCCTTTCAAAGTTAGGCCAATTTACACATGCCCCACTAAAGATATGTTCACACATGAAGGTAAAGTTGTTGGTAATGTGAACATAAATTAACATTGTTCACAAATTTTTAGAATTTGATAGATAAATAGTTGATGTCGCATGTTCACACATTTCACTAATAATCATACTAATATTGTTGGTGGTGATTAAAGATAAATTGCTTCAGTTTTTTTGAAAATTGAAGATTATGATCACTAACAACAAAGTTAAATAATATATCATAACTATTGTTGATAAATTGTTAATCTTCTCAAGGTCTTTATGATCCCCACCATATGGTGGAACTCCTTGTTTTCATTCATGTGTGGGAACCTTCACACAAGCATTGCACCTCAAGCTACATTGCACCTTGATGTTGTAACCTTCATGTAAACACCACCTTAACTGAAGACATCTTTGGCTACATGTGAGAAGAGATTAAGCCAAATGATGAACTTGAGAATTAGTTGTTGTTGTTGCCATTGTGCATCATTTGTTGCTTCATTTGTTGCATCCTATGTTGATGTGTTGCATTAATACAATTTCCATTTTTTGATTGTTGTCGATCCATTGGCAACAAAACATGACTATCACCATTGCTTAACATGTTATATAGATACAATGTTATTGATAAAATAGGTGCACCATTAAACAATGTCAAGGAGGTCAATGTTATACCATTTTGATACCCTAATGTAAAAAACCACAAAGTGTAGTTCAATTATTGCATTCATGGACTCTACTATTGCCACCAACATCACCACCAACTTGGTGTTGGTTGCCTTTTGTTACTCCTAATACTATTTATAGTGGATTATATATTTTTAATGGAATTGATTTATGGCCAATGGATTTTGTAGACGAACCATTAAATGGAACAAAGTTTGCATAATGTTTTTTACATTAGTCACACACCTTTTGACGCACCTTTCCATTTGGGTTAACCCAAATGGGCCATGCTTCATGCCAAGACCACCTTGGTGGACACCAAGGTAGTGCAAAAAGTCTAGACCAAATGATAGTTGTGGGCTTCAACTTTCCAATAAGTTGCCAAACACCATTTGTGTAATAAAATTTCAAGAGGCTGATGTAAATAAATGAAAGTTTATTTGGGCCAAGGGGACTATTGGGGTTGTCTTAGAAAGTGTGACACCTAAGATGCCACCTCATTAAAACCCTCAATGAATGATTAAGGGTTATTTGGGGGTGACATTTGGTGTTGCCCCATTAAAACCCTTGGGACAATTGGAGGTTGTCCCACATGAACATTAGGTGTTGCCATTTTAAAACCTTTAACAACAAGCAAATGGGTTGCCCTAGGATAACAAATTGAAGTGTTGTTCTGATTTCTCTCTTTCCAACAATGCAACTTAAATGTTGGCATTTGAAAAGAGTTTCAAAATTGAGAAGGCATTCATGAGATGACTCCAAATTAAATCAAGTCTTAGCCTTGTTAGCAAGTTTAAGTCTTTAATCAAGTCCATTCCAGAAATTTAGAACCTAGGACTGATCAAACATGTTGGATGTGTAGATAATTAGGAGTTAAGGAAATAGGTGATGCAAGGGGTTTGGTGGAGCTCATGGAACATGAGGGCAAACACAACTTGAGGTGTGACAACTAGTATTGAAGGTTGGATTTGATCCAAGTGCATAATAGATGGAAAGGGATGTTGAAAAACCCAAGCCTTGTAAGCATAAGACCAAAGAAAAAATTGAGGTTGACAAAATAGCTAAGGTTGTGATTGCTGGTAATGTTCTTGGCTTGGGATTCAAAAGAACAAAGTCTTTTGGGGAGGAGAAATCGGGAGCTCAAAAAGGGGAAATTGAGAGCCCTTCTAACATGGAAAACCCTTATAAAAGACAAAGGAAGTGAAAAACTTGTCCAATTTAAATGATGACTTAAACGAAAGCTCAAGCAAGCCAAGTTGAGGGGAGGTAAAAAATCAACCTTCTAAAAAGGAAAAAAAAGGAAGTCAATTGAACGAAAAAAGTTCAAAAAAGAAACAATGACCCATGAAGAAGTGAAACATATAATGGAGGTGGATAAAGAGATGGCATGGGTAGAAAAATGACCCCATTTTGCCTAAAGTTTTGCTAGGCATGGGGGCCTTGATAGAGGTGGTCAAGTTGCTATAAGAAATGATCATGCAACAAGGTGAAGTAAATTATAAGTTAATGGTTACCTTAGAGAAGGCAAAGAAACCCAAATGGGATGGCGAATAAAAAAGGGAACCCATTAAAACCATCAACACCTAAATGCCAAAGTGCTTCACTAGGAAAGATGTAAGGGGCAAAATGCTGAGGTAATGGTTGCTTTAACTAAAAGTGTATTTTGAAACACAAGGGTATAATGCAAATGTTAACTAGTTGAAGATGGCGCAATCTCTACTCACAGATCACACTTTAGAATGGCGGATAATGAAAAAGGATGTTGAAAAGGATCTTATGGGGGACCATGCTTTGGAATGATTTCAAGGTTAAACTAAAGAAAAGGTCCCTCTGTAAATAAGATCTTGTTGGATGAGCTACATCTTTACCAACAAACTTGGTTGTTTTCGTAATAAAGCTTGAAAGGATTGGCAATTATTGTTATTTTCTTAGATGTGATAGACTTGTTATTAAATACTACCATGGTCACCTTACATTAACATAAAAAAAATGAAACCAAACAAAAGTTGTCCAACTTGCACTAAGGAGATGGGTTAAGAGCTTTGGGAAAATGTGTGTAGTTTTTCAAACCCTCTTGAATTTCATCCCCATGAAAGAAAAATATGATCAAAAGGTGGCCTTCCTTCATGGTTTACAACCTTGGGTTCACAAGTCGATCAATCAAAGGAATGAAGTCCCCAAAACCTGCCAAGAAATGATGAAAATTGTGAAATGCATGGAAGATGATTTGCATTTTGTGGGATGGGTAGGAACTAGGTCTCCCAATAATAAAAGAGGAATGTTGGGAATAATTTTCAAGTTGTAGGTAGCCTCAAAGGGGGCCATAAAAGGAAATGGGAGAAAAAACCACAAAAGAATGGTGATGGCTTGGTTGGGAAGAAGCCAAGGGACATCATCAAAGTAAAATATTTCAACTATAATGATGTTAGACATTATGCCAAAGATTGTCCTAAAGTAAGGCAAGATTTGGATCAAGGTGGGTTTATTACAAAAAAAATTGAGATTAAGTTAGGGTCTAACTTGATCTTGCTTAAATTTAAAGTAAGAATTATAATGGTTTCTTGTTTTTTGGATTCAAAAGCCACACATTCATTTGTAAGCCCAAGTGTGGTGTTGTGACTTAAATGGGAGACCATATAGGTGATAGAACCCATCAAAGTGCAACTATCACAAGGCAATGTAAAACGATCAAATAAGGTTGTGTTGGATGAAACTTTTGAATTTGAAGAGGTGAAGTTTGAATAAAACTTCATGATGTGCAAATTAGACAATATGTAGGCCATCTTATGCAACACCTTTTTAGATGCTTATTGAATTAATATTTTGAGAAGTGACTTTTACAAATTAAGAGTCATATCTAGGCTAATTGATAAGTTAGTTAACTTAGATGTTGAGTACCATGTTAGTTTAACAAAGGTAGATATTCACTTAACCTCTTTGCAATAATTGCAAGAGACTTCATTTTTTAATTTTTATGCATGTGGATGATTTTAATGTTAAGGTAAAAACCAAAGGGGCAAGGCCATGACCTACATGTATTTCCAACACAATTAATAAAATTTCAAATGTTTAAATAGACAAACTTCCTAAACAACTGCCCCTTTGACATGATGTTGATCACAAAATTGAGGTGGTCTTGAGTGTGGCATCACTTTTTAAATCATTTGATCAATTTAACCAAAAATAAATTCAAAAGCTCAAAAATTGAATCAATGATTTAATGGAATATAACTACATTTAGCCAAATAAATTGCATTGTGGAGCCCCATTTTTATTTATGGATAAAAAGGAGGGTAAGTTGCACATGTGCATAGATTACCATGTCTTGAATAAAATCACAATTAAAAACAATTACCCCTTGTTTCAAATTGATGATCTTTTTGATTGTTTAAACGGGGATTGTTATTTTAATTAGATTAATTTGAAGTCCGATTACTATCAAATTCACATCACATAAGCAAATGTAGAAAAGATAGCCATCAAGATTAGATATGCCACTTGTAAGTTTTTAGTCACGCCATTTGGGCTATGCAATGCGCCTTCAACTTTCACAACTTTCATGAATTTTATCCTTCACGATAAGTTACATGAGTTTGTGATCATCTATATTGATAATATTTTGGTTTATTCCAAGTTGGTGGAAGAGCACATTAAACATTTAAAACATGTGTTAAAAAATTTAAGGGATAACAACCTTTATGTCAACAACAAATGGGTTCATGCATTTTGGAAATGGAAATCCTAGGTCATGTCCAAAGAAGGGGTCAAACTAAACCCCAAGAAAATCCAAGCCATTGAAAAGTGACAAAGTCTAGCAAAGGTGAAAAAGGTGAGATCTTTCTTGGGACTAACCAATTCCTATAGGAAATTATAAAGGACTTTTTTAGCTTTGGCCAAACTATTCACAGACATCCTAAAAAAGGAATGACCTTTTGAATGGAAAGTTAAACAAAAGTGGTGTTCAATCTAATATATTAATTTAGTAGGTCAGTTAGTCAGTCAGTCAGTTAGTTTGTGACAGTGACTCCGGACGGGATGTGTTAGTTACTAACTTTTTTTCAACCCCACCCATACAACTAAAACTGCAAGTAGGTGGGAGATTGCTAATAGCAACCCACTTGGACCAATCAAACGTTTTGACTTTGTTTATTAAACTATTCCAGGGCTCCTCCATGGCTCTCAAAGCTGTCGATTGTTTGAGGGTACCAGCAGTCTCCCTATGGATTCATTGGATTTGATTGATGACAAGATTTCCAGTGCAAGGTCACCTATTGAGCGTTGATGGAGATGCTTTTATTACCACATGGCCCTCACTTGATTTTTGGCACCTCTGCCTTACCCTTAATGATTTGTCTTGTGACCAATTTTTGTTACTTTGCAATTTTCTTTTTAGAGGAAAACTTTAAAGGGTGGTTTTTGAATGTAAAATGTGAGTTTTCAGTAAGAATTCGAAACTTTTTTGTGAAATAAAAATTGTATCTGTGCATTATGCACAGGGTTCACACTAGTTTATTAAAAGGGAAGTAACTAACTTTTAGTCCAGTGTTGGGGTTTTTGGAATTTTCCAAACCCTTTGAAGTACACATTGATGTGAGTGGATTTGTAATTGGAGGTGTGTTAATGCAAGAAGGTCACCCTAATGTTTTTGAAAGCAAGAAATTATCCGGGCCAAATTAACATGGTCAATTCATAGAAAAAAATTGTTTGTGATAGTGAACTATTTGAAAACTTGGCAACATTATTTCCATTCGCAAAACATCAAAATCTTCATGAACAATGTGTTTTTAAGATATTTTGAGATACAACCAAGGGCCATTGCTAAGTAGTTATGTTAGCATGATACCTTGGCTCTTATGGACATAAAGCTAATCCATAAATTGGGCAAGAAAATGTTCTGCTTGATGTGTTAAGTTGAAAGCAAAAATATTAAAGCAAAATGTTCTAAGGCAAATATTCAAGCCTTTCAAGCCACGTTTGTAGGAAAAAGTGATTTGGAGAAGAAGTTAAGAAAGCGGTATGTGGGAGATTACTTTGCCCAAGTATATTTCATCAAATTATGCAATAAAAAGGAAAGTGAAAACAATCATTTTTTTGTATGGGCTATTTAAATGGAAATAATCCCACTTTCATGGGCCATACATCAAGTTGTGCATGAAAATCATGCAAGAAATTCATGATGCACCCATGGCAAGGCACCTTGGAGAAAAGACCACAAGGGCCACATTGAATAAGAGTTTTTATTGACCCAACATGAAGGAAGACATGGAACTCTATGTTCGCACATGTGTGAAATGTCAAAACGTTAAGTGAATGCATAAGAAATGTTTTGGGTTATATAGGCCCCTTCCAATTCCAACAAGCTTTTTTGAAAATATCTCAATGGAATTCATGGCATGCCTCCCATTATGGCAAGAAAAAGATGTCATCTTGGTGATAATTAATATATTTTTTAAGTTGGCCAAGTTTTGGCAAACTTAAACAAATGCCACAACATTGGAAATAACAAGGATGTTTTTAAATATGTGGGTAAAACACAACGACATGTTTGAAATCATAGTGATTGATTGAAACGTGAAATTCAAGTCAAAATTTGAGACCCTTTTAATGAAGGCAGAAATCAAGTTGAAGTTGAATACTACTTTTCATCTGGAAACTAATGGTCAAATGGAAGGGGTCAATGGGATATTAAATCAGTATCTTTAAAATTATGTGGTTGATGACCATAAAAATTAGAGAGATCATTTAAGTTTAACAAAATTTTGTTACAATTCAATGAAACATTTAACAACAAGAACAAGTCCCTTTGAATTGGCCTTGTGGGTTGAACCAAGACAACCCATGGATTTAACCATTTCTAATGTTAAAGGGACTTATTGTAAAGGTGGCATAAATGTAGAGTAAATGACCAAAGAAGGTGAGGAAAGAAAGTCATGGGCCATAAAACTCTTGGAAAAGGTGCGAGCTAGTTATGAGAAATAAACCAACAAGTCACGTAAGCATTGAGTTTAAAGTTGGCGATTTGGTGTGGTTGAACATTTGGGATTTTAAAATGTTTATGATGTTAATGAACTAGTTCATACCAAAATATGTGGGACCTTATAAGGTCATGTGTAATCCCCACCCATATGTTTACACCTTGTTGTTGCCAACAACCTTGTGGTTCACCCTATGTTCCATGTCTTCAAGTTAAAGTTATTTAATGTGGATAAAAGGAGGAAAGATAATCATAAACAAATTTAACATCTTATATTGACTTCATTGAACATAAGTTGGCAAGGGAAGTGGAATGCATCTTAGTTGCAAAACACATTAGATGTATTGGCAAACAATACTTGGTAAATGGAAAGGATGCCACCTGAAAGGATCATAATGGATAAAGTTCAGTCACTTGGATCATATACTTGAGATGGTGGATGAATTCAAATGAACATGGGGACATGAAATGGAAAAGAGGAAAACACACAAAGAAAAGCCCAAAACCTAAACATGAAGTTGTTGATGAAGGCATCAACCTCCAAAAGTAGGGGTGAAAGTTGAAATTCCCCAAAGTTTTTTAAGAAACATAGTTAGTAAATAGGACATACATTTTCAAAGTTAGAAAAAGAACTTTGCGTAAATTTGAGGGTTAAGATGTATGGAAGGCTAGTTTGCAAAAGAAGTAAGTGGTAGATTGAAGTGAAATGATGGCCCAACGAACAAAAATGAACTTGGGGAGTTGGACTTGCAAGAAAAATTCCAAAAGAACTCAATCAATGGTGCACATGCATTGAACAACATGCTTTTGAATTGAGATATAAACTTGTGGGGGTGAAATTTCCAATGCATAACATCACGAATTATGTCCTAGAAAGGTGAAAGGGGTCTGAGTTGGTTAAATCCAACTTGGCACTACTTGTTGGTCATTTAGTAACCAAATCTTAGCATGGTGCCTAGGTCATCAAAAGAAAAAGTTTAGACATGAAATTTTCCCCACAAGCGGTTGTGGGGAACCCAAGTGAAGAAGGGGTACAACAGTCAAAAGGAGTGGCATTAAATGGATGTGAAGTCATTACACAAGTTGATGGAAATGGACATGAAAGATGTGTAAGGTTCCTTTCATGATTAAAGAAAACATACTTAACACAAATGAATTTAAAGTCAAAAGTAATTACTCCAAGGGAAGACTTGGGTGAGGGGTGACGAAAGATGGATTTGTCATGACAAGGCAACATTTTTAAACATTTATGAAGACATAGATATATCAAAGGTGAGGGTGAATGACATGCACTTTTACTTGGGTTAACCCAAGCAAGGCAGGCTTCAAATTGAGACCACCTTGGTGGGGCACCAAGGCGACACAAAGAGGCCTAGGCCAAATGATGGTTGTGAGATTCAACTCCACAACTCATTAAACACCATTCAAGCAATAAGCGTTTGAGAGGTCAATGTAAACAAATGAAGGTTTATTTGGACCAAAAAGATGATTCGGGGTTGTCTTTAAAAGTGTAGCATTCAAGGTGCCACCCTACTAAAACCTCCAACTAATGATTAAGGGTTGTTTGAGGGCAACATTCAATGTTGCCTATTAAAAAAACCCTTGGGATCATTGAGGTTGTCCCACATTGACATTGAATGTCGTCGTCTTAAAGCCTTTAGCGACAACTAAGTGGGTTGCCCCAAAACATCACAAGGTTCATTCTCCTCGGCAATGCAACTTAAGTGTAGACCTTTGAAAAAAGTTTCAGGAATGAGAAGGCATTCTCAAGACAATTTTAAAATAGACTAAGTCCTAACTTCATTAGTGAATATAAATTTTTAGTTGAGCTCAATCCAAAAAGTTAGAACTTAAAACTAACCAAGTGTGTGTGGGATGCACATGTAATTAAAAATTAAAGAAATAAACGATGCAAAGGATTTAATGAAATGTGTGAAATGCAAAGGGGAGCACAAAAGAGTCTCACAACTTACCTATTTATTTCATTTGATTAATACATACTCACCACACCATTCATTATTGGTTTTGCTGGTTAAAATTGCATTATGTATGGGTTGTAAATTAAATACTAGACTAGGTCAAATTCTTGTGCAAGATGCTTGCACATTTACACTTAATTTATTTGATGAATACATGTTTACCTAAAACTATTTTGTGAAAACAAGAAAAGACAACAAACGTTACTGCCTCTAGGAGTTGAAGAACACAAACTAGGGAAACTTGACATAGCAATCCAGTCTAATGCAACTTGATGAACCAATATAAGAATTAAAGATAGTAGGCTTTTAAACAGATAAATAACATTATGATAGAAACTTAAATAATGTTAGGGTAGGTATAAGAAGGGATTACTCCACCCTTATCATAACTAAGTTACCTCTAGGAAAAGCAATTGAAAAATTAAAATCCTTTTAATGGACATCATCCAAGTAAAATCCACAGACATCATCCAGAAATAAATTAGTCAGAGACATCATCATCCACAGAAATCACCCACAGATTAATTTCATCCACATCAATCATCCACAAAAATCATCCATCCACACACATCCGATCTCTAACCAGCTAGGAAGAAAACTACTCTCTCCAAAACACAAACGAAGTTCCAAGAGATCTATGGAGTGGACCCTCCGTCGTGGTCTGAAGAGTTGTGGGTTGTGAGCAGCCATCGCCGATAGGTGGAGTTGCAAAATTTCTCAATTCCACAACTCCACCTATCTCTCGTCAAGTTCCAGTCCGTCCTTGGTTTCCAGATCACAAGATAGCAAAGCTTGTTACGTATTATGATCCATAATTCCTGTTCAATGTTTTCTTGGTTTTGTTTTGTAGTGTAGTGCAAATCAACCATGCAGCAAGTTTGGAAATTGCGCAAATTGCTTCGAGAATTGTTGTTGGAGTCCCCACATGAGGCTCATGATGGAGGGAAGAAGATCTCTCTCTTTCTCTCTCTCTCTCTCTCTCGACCTTAGACTTACTGATCCCTTCTTGAGAGACCTTGAAAAGAGTATGAATTTGAAGAAGAATCTGAGAGCATTGTGAATTACAGCGGTGAAGTCACTGTTGGAAGTCTCGCAACAGCATCCAAGTTTCATGAACACAGAGAGAGATGAAAGGATTTCTTCTGTCAACCGCCGCTGCCTTGAACCTGACATCGTCAGTGGTGGTGGCTGCTGCCGTCGGCGGATCTGCTGCAACAGCAGTAGACGAGGCAGCATCGTCAATAATTTCTTCATATGATCCACTAGGCTCCGGCGCCTCCTCCTCCTGCTCCTGTTGTTCACGATCGCTGGCTATCACGATGTGGGGCATGGTTGTCACATGCATGAGCTTGATGGCAGATGCTTGGGGTGCTTCCGGCGGTCAGTCTTTTGGTCGCAAGTTGTTGTACGTGCTTTGCATGGGTCCCATTCTACCTGTCGTGGGCATCTGTTACGTTTTGGGTAACGTCGCCAACAACTTCGTTCTTTGCGAAAGCCTCCAAGAACAAGAACAAGAAGAAAAAGAACATGACCCAACTTCTCCTCCTCATCATCATCATCAGCAATCAGATTCTCCTTCTGCTGCTGCAGCTGCTGCGAGGCAATCCGCGGCGAAAATCATCTCTGGTTGCCATGTGGTCTTAGGAACCAGCAAAGAGAAGCTACCAGCGACACATGTAAATGACGACCCATTACTGCAAATCTCGTCAGCCATACCAGATGCTCTCATTCTCGGCGGCCGCAGCAATCTCCAGCCACAAAACTCCTCCTCCTACATGGTCCAGGTATTGAACTCAGCAGGGAAACAGGCATTGCTGAGAAGCAACATCCTCACGGACTACAACAACCAACTCCGATTCCTGCGAGGAAGAAGCGGCGGGATCGTCATCGCCATAACCGCAATTCAAGGAGCAGGCTACATCTTATCCGTGGTCTACCGAGCTGCAAGTAATTTACCAGTAAGTCCAGTGGAAGGATTAGGGTTTGCACTCAGCATTGCAATCCTGGTGCACGCAACTCTGCACACGGTGGTCATCACTTCTCACCATCCTCTCGTTCTCTACTTGAGCCCCGAGGAAGAAGAGAAGCTGTTGATGGTCATGTGCTCCGAAGACTCCACCTCTACTAGTACCCAATGCAGCTCAGAATCTTACGCAGATCATCAATCCCGAACTCTGTACCAGAAGATGGCACTTGCTGTGATTCTGATGGTGGGATTTGTGGTTGCATTCACCATATTAGTGCAATTGAAGCTCTTGAGATCTTCTTCCTCTTCCTCTTCTTCTTCTTCTTCTTTCAATTCCTTGAATGCAACTGGACCTATTCTCTTCATCATTGCGCTGTTAGGGCAAACTACTGGAGCTTTTGCATTGTGGAGTGACATTTCTTGCTTACAGGACTTGGCGTTTGTGGAAATCATTTGTGCGATTTTCAGTGTGATTGCAATGTTTGTAGCCGTTGTTGCCACTGTACTGAATTGGCATTCAAGTCACTTTGATATGCCTGCAACAACCACCTCTTCGCTTGGAGCACACACTCTTCTGCCATTTGTGGGCTAGCTACAAACATCAATCTCAGAGATTCTTTGTTTTTTGGTTTGTACCTGGATTTGACTTTTGCTGTGGGGTGGTGGGTGGTGGGTTAAAACCCTAAACCCTAAAATCTTGCAATCTTTTTTATCGTTGAGCTCCTTTATGCAGCCAAAACTTTTGCAGCAAAAAGAAAACTATGGCTGCAGCATTCTTAGAGCGTCAATTGAGCTCTATCTTTTTGTTTGTACCTCAGAAATCAATCTTTCTTTTGGTCTTGTAAGCTCTGTCTGTCATTGAGCTGAATTCCTCCTCCTGCAACCAAAACTTTTGCAGCAAAAGAGTATAATTACTGGTGATCTCGAGCATCTCTCTAGATCTTTTTTTGTTTGTACCTCACTGGGCATTGGATCTTTCATTTGTCTTGTAAAGCTCTGGACATCCTTGAACTCCTTATACCCATGAAAACTTTTGCAGCAAAAGAGTGTTGACTGGCACGCCTGCCAAGCATCTCCCCCCATTTTTTTCTTCTACCTGGATTTGAGTTTTTTTTGCTTTGGTAGGGGTCCTTGTTTGGCAGGATCTTTGTTGTTTGAGCTCGATCCTGCCAAACCAAAAAAAAAACAAACAATTTTGCAGCAAATTTGAATAGCTACACTACTACTCTTCTACAACATCAAATAACCCTTAATCATTAGTCGACGGTTTTAACACTAGTAAGGATGTGTCTCTAATATTCACTAGGAGTTTTAGTAACCATTTAGGTGAAATCACCATTAATTTGTTAGAATAAATAAAATAAAATTCACTAAATCACCTAATGATCAGCAATGAGTTGATATAGAGACGAATTTACTAAAAATTAATCAAATTAAAAACTGTCACATGGCGTTTATTATTTAAATTAAATTATTTCCAAAATTTTAAATTTTAAATATTTTATTTAATATTAATTCGATATTTTCAATCTATATTCTTAATAAAAATGTTATTTATATACATACAATCACCATTGACATACACCATGACCACATGGAAGTCTTGGTAGTGGAAGTTTTTATCAAGATTTGAACTGAACTTTGGCTTTCAAGGTTTGAAACCCGTTGCTTTTGCCATCCAACCACCTCATTTGACTTGGAATAGGTGATGATTGTATTTAATTCATTGTTTACTCCAAATGTTTTGCAAAAGCTAACTTTAACTATTATTATCTTTTTCATATTATGTTCAAATGAAAAAAAAAAAATTCAATTTAAAAGGGTTTCCAAGATGTACACATCTTTAATATTTTGAAGAAAAAAAAACTATTTAATTTGACTGAAAAAGCATTTGAATCTTGCAATTTAATACATTTCAACAATGATTTCCTGAAGTTCGTTTTTTTAAAAATCATTATGATCTTTCTCATATTTGTCCAAATGAAAAACTTTAAACTTCATTTTAGAATTTTTTCCAAAATGTACATACCTTTAACAATTAAAGAAAAAAATAGCTACTTAATTTGACTGAATATATTTGAAACTTGCAATTTATTACATTTCAACAATCATCTTTTGAATTTTTTTTTCTTTAATTATTATCTTTCTCATACTTTGTCCAAATTAAAAAATTGAATTGCATAATGTGTGTGTGTGTGTTCCAAGGTTTTCTTAGATAAAAATATTTTAAGAAAATGAAAATCAATTAATTTGACTGAAAATGCATTTAAATTTTTTAATTTAATACATTTTAACAATCTGTTTTGAAGATTTCTTTTCCAAATAACACAATTTGTAAATAAGTCCATTTAAAAACAACTTGGATTTTTTTCCCAAATATTTTATTGTTGATAATGATATATAATATTATATTACATCTTCCCACCTTTTAAACATACATTCAATCAATATAAATTAATTATAATTATTTAATAATTGACTTCAATATGTAATATTTAAGTTATTAAACACATAATATTTTTATTTTTAAATACTTTGTAATTCTATATAAAGTATTGACATTGTGTAAAATACTAACATTATATGTAAACTTCTTAATTATTAGTTTATACATATATAATTTCTTAGTATTGTAAATTTTATAGAAGTTTATTTTGAAAAATATTTTCATCTAATTTTTGGAAAGATCTTTTCATTCATAAAATAAATTTAATACAAACTATAACATGTTTTTAAAGTTGTATGAATACCAAATCTCTTAATAAATTAATAAATATTAATTGATGAATTCATTTCACTTTCAAGGCCTCTTAGTGAAATGGGTTAGTGAACTAGACCCATGTTTCTTAGTAATGTAATGATGTGGCACCTCAAATGTCACACTCCTTGAAACGACCCTAATTGTCCTCTTGGCTTAAATAAACATTCATTTATTTACATCAGCCTTCCAAGCTCTTACTACTTGAATGGTGCTTGGCAACTTGGGTAGTCAAACCCCACAATTGTCATTTGGTTTGTGCCTCTTGCGCCGCCTTGGTGCCCCACCAAGGTGGTCTTGGCATGAGGCTTGCCCCATTTGGGTTAACCCAAGCAAAAGGGCATGCCAAAAGGTGTGTGAAACTAATTTAAAACCATCATGCAAATTTTGTTACATTCAATGATTCATTTGCAAAATCCATTGACCATAAATCAATTTCATTAAATATATAATCCATTATAAATAGTAATAGGAGTAATAAAAAGCGACTAAGGCCAAGATGGTGGTGATGTTGGTGGTAGTAGTAGCAATCTATGAATGCAATAGTTGAATTACACTTTGTGGTTTGTTACAGCATGATATCAAAATGATACAACATCGACCTCCTTGATGTCATTTAATTATGCACCTACTTTATCAATAACATTCTATCTATATAACATGTTAAGCAATGGTGATAGTTGTGGTCTTGTTGCCAATGGATCAATAACAATACTAATAAAAAAAGGAAATTCTACTAATGCAACACATCATCAACATAGGATGCAACAAACAATGCACAATGGCGACAACAACAGTTAATTCTCAAATCCATTATTTGGTTTAGTCTCTTTTCACATGTAGCCCAAGATGTCTTCAATGTTAAGATGGTGTTTACATGAAGGTTACAACATCAAAGTGCAATGTAGCTTGAGGTGCAATACTTGTGTGAAGGTTGCCACACATAAATGAAAGCAAGGAGTTCCACCATATGGAGGGGATCATGAAGACCTTGAGAAAATTAACAAGTTATCAACAATGGTTGGGATATGTTAATTTAACTTTGTTGTTAGTGGTTGGAATCTTCAAATTTCAAAAAGATTGATGCAATTTATCTCTCATCACTACCACAAAAATTAGTGTGTTTATTAGTGAGCCATGTGAGCATGACACATCAACTATTTATCAATCAAATTCTAAGATATGTGAACAATGTTAATTTATGTTCATGTTATCAACAATTTTACCTTCACGTGTGAACATACCAAGTTCATCTTGTTTTTTAGGGACAATTTTTTTTAGTGTGCACAAAAACACATAGATCTTGCAATCTAAAAATTAAAATGGATTTCCCTTGCAACATCAAAACAAACATAACAAGGTATTAGTTCCTTGAAATTTTTGCATGAAAACTATTGAATTTATTATATGATCTAGGAAACAAAACATAGATCAAAAGGATATTCTATAAGCAAAAACTAGTCTATTTTGATTATAGATAGGAAGTTGACATATCACATTTTGCATTATCAATACCATAGATCAAATGGGTATGTAATCTAATAGTTTAAAGTCTTATTAAAGTCTTATGCATTTAAGTTCAATTTTTGTGGAGTAAGTAGTTACAAGCATTCAATCAAGTTGTTTGGTTTCAAAATCATGATGAAGAGTTGTTATGTAATTGGAGAGGGGGAAATCAAGAAATTCTTGAACATTTTCGGGAAGACATTGGTGGTGGATTGTCATCTTTATCTCTCTGTCATTGCCAAGAAATACAAGTGGATCTTGGACCTTGTGTCAGGTTGTAAGGCATTACAAATGGTAATCTAAGGGTGGAGTCCTAGGATATGGGGTGTAATGTCATGTTGTTAATGCATTACCCAACATAATGATCAAAGGCAGGTGGGTCTTGCAAAAATGACATTAAAATTTACCTTCATCTCTTGATTTTTCCATTGCATAACGAACACACTTTCCAAAGGACATTACCAAATCTCAGTTTTAGCCAAATGTATATAATAATAACCCTTGTACAAGAGGAGGTAGGTAGCTTCTAGTTTGTAGAAGAACTAAAAAAGTATGGACTAGCTAACTAGATGGTTAATGGGAAATGGTCTTGCAACTAGAACTAGAATATATATTTTAAGAACTTGGAATTGGGTTCATGGTTTTATTTATGTGTGGAATTGGAAACCCAACTAGTATTCCATTCTAGTTTGGAATTGGAACCTAGACAATTCTAATTAATTTTTTAGAACTGAAACTAGAGGTTCTTCCTAAAGGTAAGGAATTGCCCAACTCTCATTAATTCTATAGATCATGCACATTATTAGTTCTAGATTAAAGGTAAAAATGGTGGAGAGTAACAAGCTGCATTTTATTTCTTCACAATGGCAAATAGTTAGTGCATTAATTATGTTAGTCCTCTAGAGAATACCATATAGTATGTCTTATAGGTTTTACATTTCGATATGTTTGTTGGTAGATATGGGCCTACTAAGCATTAGTTTTTCTTTTTCCAAATTTTCCAAGGATGGCTACCATGCGCTTCTAATGGTATGCATAGGTGACACATTTGTTTTTGGGTTGATGATTCCAATTGTTTACTCAAAATTATTTAGCTCTAGAAATTGTTAAGTGTAGGAATTTTTATTCTTATTTGGTGGTGAAAAAGGTTTAGGGACTTGGAATCATCATTTACAATAGATTTCAACCCCAATGGCAAGACCACCAAATCTTGTTATGTTTGAAGGTCTAATTTTTAAGAGCTTGAATCTGAATCTGAAGTGGCCCAGGCTTTGCCCTCCTCCCTACACCCTTCTTTATGGCTACATTCTACCCAATTATCAATGCTAATGAAAGGTTCTTTGCCTAGTAGTGGGGATGGGTCTTTCTCTTTCTTGTAACCCATCATTTTCATAAGATTTATTTTCTCAAAATAAATGAGAAACATTTGCAATGATTTTGTCAAACTATCAAGGATGCATACCTTGGCCACATGTTGACTCATAAGGGGTCTATAAAATATCATACCCAAGTCTGACACCATCATGAAAACCACAAAGAAGTTTGTGTTGTGTTGTTTTGGTCTTGTATGATTTTAAAATGAGACTAGTTGGTATCTATGGTTATATTAAAGCTTTTGAAATCCATTGCTAGAACTGGAAAAAACTTCACATAAAGGACATTGAGCCCCAATTGATAAGAAGTGGATTTGGTTTGAATTAAACACCTACTTGAACTTTATTGTTCATAATGGGTCCAAGGACATAGGGGTTAAGTCTTGAAGAGATTATCAAAAGTGATTTAGTATTTCAATAATCTCCCAAAACAATTTTGGCATGTTGTTAGATCTTGCATTGGCTCAAATGTTTACATATATAAATTATCAATTAGGTTCAAGTAATTACTAGTGTTAGGTAGATATCGTTTTTTGGGATATTCATTGGATAAGGATATATGCCTTTCTTTAATCCATTAAATAAGGATAGAAATATCATGGCCTAATATAAAATTTTCACATTTTTCAGTCTAACCAAGATATAAGTGTCTTTGGATATTTTTCATTTATTTATTAGTTGGATATTAGTAGATTTGGATATCAAATATTCAAAAATTCACCTACTAATTATGTTGGATGCCAATTTTCTTTTTGGGATGAAAAACCTCCAAAAGGCAACATCATTTTTAAAGAAACTACAACCATAGTAATAACTATTACTAACTACAACTTTGAAGAAACTTTTGAAAATGTTTCCCCAAAACAACCTAAAATTGTCTAAGGATTCTCACCACCCTAGTTGCATTAGGAAAATGCAAAAGAAACATAAATACGTGTGAGCCCACAAACCTAACCTAATTAGTAACATAACCTACTTACTAACTACTAACCCTAATATTCGACCCTAGATCTAATATTTAAACCGAATATCAACATCTTTATATCTGACATAATTTTAGATATCAAGGTGTTGGATATTACAATGGGACATATTTGACACCCTAGATATGAAATTGCATATCACTACCAATGAGATTCGTTGAATCTCATTTTTGATATCCAAATTAATATCCAAAGTGGATATTTGGAAAATTTGGATATGCACCCAACATTGGTAATTACTAGTGGTGGGCGGGTATCACAATTTTATAATACCCACCAAGTTTAGTTTGCACAAAATAATTTACTAAAAGGTCTGATTTCCCCCCCAAAAAAAATTTTCTAAATTTTTTATGTCGGGCAAAGGTATCAACATTTTTTTAAAAAATTAAATTAGTTTTCACAATGCCAGTTTTCAGAAATTTGAGAATAGCTAGTTATCCTTTGCCGGTTCTTACAAACCAAATATTACTTAATATTTTAAAGTTAAAATAAGTCAAAAAAAAATTATTGATTTGATTTCTTTTTTTAATGACAACTTTGGCTTTTTGAAAAGATTCAAAATCAAAGGACCTTTGGTTCAAGGTTTTTGAAATATTTCTAAAATAAATTATCGTTTAAAATAAACTCTCCAAACATCATTACCATTTGACCTAGCCTACCATCAATAAGTACCTACCACCAAATACTAGCCCTCCCTTGGATCTCCCATCTCCCAAGGCAAATTAGACATGATAGGCAAATTTTGATGTGGGTATGGTGATGAAGGTGTCCTCTTTTTAGCCCTAATTAAATTAGGTTGACTTAACACCGTACCTTTAAAGTTCAAAACCATGGTCCATGAATGATCAACAAAATTTAATAAGTAAAATGTTGTTCCATTTTGCATAGAAACATAATTAAGTTTGATGTTCATAACTTCTTTCTCATTGCTTGTACTAATTTTTTATCATGGTTAAACCTTGAAACCCTGACTCGGGTAAGGGGTCAAACCTTACCCGGTTCTTAGATTTTTTGGTTCTTTTTTTAAAAACCAGTTTTCACTTATTCACAGTCTACACAAAAAACTGTCACAATTTAACAATTTTTAATACTTATCCAAGTTTCATGCATCATGGTGGAAATTTGAAAAATAATTTTCACTCAAATTTTATAAAAGATGATGGTTCATATCTCAATCTAGCATTATGTTGTGAAATCAATGCACATATAAATGATATAATAGTCTAACAAAATATTATTTTGATTGGGAGAGCCTTGTCACATTTCTATAATTCCAACAAAAGGACTAAGAAGTACTACATTTAACAATAAAATTTCCATAAAATTTTACACACACATAAAAGAAACCATAAAGAACAATCTTTCTCATCAAAATTTTTAATTTTTCTTAAAGTCATGGAATTTAAATTGTTCATTAATGCATTATGGTATGGAAATGTTGATGATTATGATTCTTTTAGGTTGGAAAATTTTTTTCCATTGAAAATTTACTTGAGTTAAGTATTTTTTTAATCATTTAACAAAAGTAAGATGAAGTTTTGAATTTTTTTTAAAATGGAAAATTGTTGTCAAATAAATTTTTTTTTAAATATATTAAATTATTGGTGTACATTTACACAAATGTATAATTATGTTTTAGTTTCATATTCATAATTCTTGTGATTTTTTAAAATTTTGAAACCCAAATCATTCATATGTGATTTAAAAAATTAATCAAAGTGGGTGAAATCTTATGTGTTGCTATTTTTGATACTATATGTAGTTCCAAATTTGCCACAAATTATGTAGATTGTAGCTTGCCAACACCAAAAAATGTGTCATTTTCAAATGTTTTCAAGTTAAAAAATAATAATTAAACATTCAAAAACATTCATTACAATGCTTTGAAGTGTTTTCAAACATTCTATACTCATTAAATTCATTTCAAACTTAAAAAAAGGTCCCATAATATATTAAAACATTGTTGTATAAATACACAACACATTTTCAACATTAACTTGACGTACCGGTTAAAAAACATGTAAATTAACCACTAATTACACCTTTGGTGGGTTGTGTCTTTGTGTTTACACCTACAACCCAACATTTTTGATAAACCATGTTCAACTTCCCTTTTTTGTTCCTTTTTTTTTCTTTGATTCACTAAACCCTAGTTCTATATGATTAAAAAAAACATGGGGTGCAACTTCACAAACCATTTTTCCCTTCCTAAACATAAATATAAATGACAAAACTGGAAACATGGACTTATGACACATAATAGTACAATGACAAACTAGTAGACAACATTGACTTGGTGTGTTCACATAGCTTGGTTTTGGCACTACAAATGTAAAGGTGGAAAATGGAAATTAAAACTTGAAGTTTGGTGATGATTTTAAAGGTGCCATATCCACACAACCAAACAAATTAGAAGAAATTGAATAGAATCGATCAACATTCAATTCCTATACCTTTAAAATTTTCACAACAAAATAAATCAAATGGTTGTAGTCATAATCCAACAAGCCAAAAAGGGTGTTAGACAACAAAGAAAAATAGTCAAAATTGGATAAATATTTATGTTTTGCCATTTAAAACCATGGAAATCATGGCAAGTTATTGTTTTTTCATTCATGTGAATGTCAAGGAATTCAAACCAAACATCCATTTGATGAAATTTTAAGTTTAAATTTTAATTTAGGACCTCTAAAAGTGAACAACAACGCATAATATAGGAGTCAATATTGCAAAAGACTATCAAAATGACTCATATATTAAAACACATTTGATGGGAAAAAAACTAAGAGGATAAAGACATATTAAAAAACACTCATATTTTAAATTATGTGGAATTTTAAAACTTTAAAAATTCAAAGAATAAGTTCCAAAATTGATCTAGGATTTTAGAACTTCAAAAGTTTTTTGCCACACATAAATGGGGTAAAAAGTACATGAAAAAACATAAGAATGTAAAAAATAAAAATTGGTTATGATTTGAAATTATTATCATTTAAAAAGATGAAACACTAAATTTACAAGGAATCAAGACACTTTCAAAAATTCATATTTATTCAAAAATGATGAAGAAAAAAAACATGTCATATACTTGGACAACTATAAACATTTATTATAAAAAGTTACAAAAATAATAATTCCTAAATTCATTCATATGAATTTTTTTTGGAGGAAATGGACATACATTCCTTTTTTAAAGTAATCATGTTCGTTCATTGTATCCCACTTGCACCCAAATGTGTAATACACTTTGAAAATATGGAATGACAAGATCAAACCTCATGAAATCATAACGTTGTAGCCTTAATACTCAAACAAAAATGATCAAAATGCATTTAAACATGCATAAAGTGTTTTAACAAAAACAGTTCAATTGAATACAAGCATTTGTTGAAAAGAAAAGTTAGGAAATATGTGTACTTAATTGGTGTTTATTTGTTCTTCCTTTTATGCAATGCACCACTCAAACTTCATTGCATTGAAATAAATGCTGAAAGAGGTAGAGACACATATTTCAACCAAAAAAACTATTTATTAGGAAGTGATGATCCTCTTCTATAGTTCTAAAATGAAGTGACCAAATATCACATATAAGTGGTTATTATATGGAATACTAATAAATTACGTTGTACATATGTATATCAATATTTAACACTCCCACTACTATATTAGTAATCTATTTGTATTTGATGTCTAAAAGGATTTTTCATCATAATCTTATGAGAGAACTTATGATCTTTCATCACTTGAAGTATCTATTCTTCTTATGATAACTAATCATATTGTCAAACATCCCATGCTCTATGGTAATCGCCACTTCTATCTTCTATTTCTAAATTTTGGATTTGTTCCCACATAAGCATGATGTCTTTTGAGAGCATGTTCAACCATTTGTTTGCTACACCAAGGTTCAAGTTTACGATTGTTTATTTTTGCATGAGTTTTTGCTACAACTTTCTTAGAATTTTGTTTTAGCTATTTTGTTTAATAAAAGTCAAAATCACATTAATGCACTAGTGGTTTCCCCTTCCGGATCTTATAAAAAAAGAGGTGACAAGAGGTGCCCTTGGTGAATTAATGTATGTCATGGTCAACGTCAAAATGATTGGGAAAAACATATGTTGAAGCATGTGCAGAAAAAAGTTGATGCTAAAAATGGCCACGAGATCCCCAATGGAACGTTGGAAAGTTCCAAATCTTGGAAATGTGTTGGATAAGAAGGATACGAAAGCTCATGCAAGGTCATCAAGCTAGTGCACAAGATTGACATAGGTGGCAATAAGGATTGTAGCATTTGGAATGGTGAAGGTGGCAGTCAATGTCTAATGATAAAATGTTAGCTTCCATACCAGTCACCAAGGCTTGGATAAGGACTAATGGGTTGTCATGTTTGGTAGTTTGAGTTGAGGAAGACAAACCTAAGTGTAGCATACAATTGTAATGTTTAGCTTTAGGTAAACTTTTGACAAAAATATCAGTTGCCATATCCAATGTAGGAACATATTTGAGGCGGATGTGTTTAGCTTAGAGCTACTTTTGAATGAAGTGATATTTCGTGTCAATGTGTTTATTGTGATTGTGAAATTTGGGATTTGTAATCAAAGACATTGCACTTTGGTTGTCAACAAAAGTTGGTGTAGGGTTAAATTAATGAAAACCAAGGTCTTGTAATAATTTTCACATCCAAATGGCCTTAACAATAGTTTTGGACAATGCCATATATTTGGATTTTGTACTAGACAAGGTCATTGAAGTTTGTTTTTTACTCTTTTAGGACACCACAATCTAAACAAGTAGAAAATAGTAACTTGAAGTAGAACATTTCGTATCCTTATCCCCAACCCATTTGGCATCCAAATAGCCATAAAGCACAACCATTGGGATTTTGTTGATACATAATGTCAATTGAAGTTGTTCCTTTGATGTATTGTAGGAGCTACTTGTTGCTTGCCAATGTACAACATTTAGATTAACTAGATGTTGAACTAGACTACTTAATAGTGTAAGAGCAATTTGGTCGAGAATACACAATAGCATGCATCATGCTCACAACAAGTTGTGAATAAGGGATTTGGGCCATCTATGCTTTGTCCTCAAGAGTCACAAGGGAGTCTTCTTGAGAGAGCTTTAGGCCAACTTCTAGTGGGATACCGATGGGATGACACATGAACATGTTGTAGCGATGTACAACACTGATAAGAAAATTTCTTGAGATAGGAATGGCCAACTAATAATGCGACCATGAAGGATTTGCATTCCCAAAAGGTGAATAATTTATTGGTCATTAAACATTTCAAATTTGTGATGGAGTAGTAATTTCATATCAATGATGAAATGTAAGAAATTACTAAAAGCAATTCAATCATCTACATAGACCATCAAATAATAAATTGTACATTATCAAATTTTGATGTAAACATTGGAATTGGTATCTATGGGATGAAAATGATTTTGAATCAAATATGTAACTTAATATTGATACCAAGCTTTAGAGGATTGGTGTAGGATATAAAAAGATTTATGCAATTTACAAACTAAATGTTTTGAAGACTTATTATGTAGTCTTTCAAGAATTTTCATATATTTCTTCTTTTAGTATGCCATCAAAAAAGTTGTTTTAACATCTAATTGATGAATTTTTAAATTATATTGTGCACAATTAGTGCTAATAAAATTTTAATGGAGTTTATATGGGGAAAAAGTGTCACCATGGCCCACACCAAGAATTTGACTAAAGCCCCTAGCAATAAGTGTAGTTTTATATTTGTGAACATTGCCAAGTGGTGTATATTTTATTTGAAAAATCCATTTACAAGAAATGGCTTGTCTATTGGCTGGTAAGGTGGTGTCCATGTCTAATTTTTCTTAGAAAATGAAGTTCAATTTCTATAGCCTTTTTCCAATGTATAAATGATTCATTATTTAAAGCTTTTAAAATAGTGAAGGGTTCTAGTATATTGTTTTTAACAAGGAAAGCATGTGGATATTTCCAAGGGGTTTTAGGACTTTTAGGACTTGTATAACAACCTTTTATGGTTCTATAAGGCACTAAAACTTTTTTATAATTTTTTTAGGCCATGTAGGTGGTGTAAAATGTGGACTAGATGATTGTGATGAAAAAGTTGAACCTAGATGTGTGTCAACTAGTTGACATAAGTGGGATGGTGAATCTACACCAATATTCACATGAAAAAAAATCAATTAAGTTAATGAAAAGTTTGGGAGGATCGATTAATTGTGTCAAGGGGAGAACATGGGTAGAAAGAAATGACATTATATTAGACATTAAATTTTTTATAGATGGTGGTAGTAATGAAAGATATTTTGAAGACCTTTTGTGGGTTTTGAATAATGCAAAATCCAAAAGAAGTTCATCATTATCAACATCCTTTAATGGTGCCTTTAGCATAGTGAGTATTGATAGACAAATAAAAATTTCATAGAATATTACATTTCTTGAAAAGATAATTTGTTGGATAACTTGTAGGCTTTGGACTCATCATTATACCCAAAAAAATGCATTCAACATTAGAGGATAATGATTTGGTGCGGTGAGATTTTTGAATCAAAACAAAAGCCTAACAATTTAAAAACATTAATTTTGAGAAACCTAGTTTAACCCCAATCCAAGATTGATAAGGAGTGAATTGTTCATTTAAAGCCTTAGTTGGATTCAAATTTTGAAGATAATTGGTAGTCATTACTACTTCTTCCCAATAAAGTTTATGAAAACCATTATGAAAAAACATTCTATGAACACCCCGAATTTCTATTCTTTCTTTTAGCTACCCCATTTTGTTGGGGTGTGTTGGCTATTGTATTTTTTTTTAAGCCATGCATTTGAAAAAAACTCATAAATTCATTAGATTTATACTCCGCCCATGATTCAACCTCAATATTTTGATTCATTTATTAGTTTGATTTTCCACATGTTCTTTGTAAAGTTAAAAGTTTGCAAAAGTTTCATATTTATGTTTCCACAAATAAATCATAATGTATTTAAATTTATCATCTATGAATGTAATGAAATATTGATTTATACAGTGTGTAGAAGGGTTTAGTTGTCCACATATGAACCAATTTTGAAATATTAGTTGCCCTTGTGGCTGGCCTTTTAGGAAATTTAGCCTTGTGTTGTTTTCCTTTAATATATGATTTACACATGGAAAAAAAAAATTCATTAAAGGAGTCTATTTTGGTTCCCATTAGTTAGATTTGTTTTAGCCAATTTTGATTGATATGTCCTAGACATAAATGCCACAAGTTAGCATTATTGATAATAATTGTAGTTAGAGTTGCAATAAAATGTATGTTTTTTTTTTTCTATAGCACCTAATTTGTAGAGATTTTCCTCACATTGCAAATAGAAATATGATGGCCACTTTCATTTCTTAAAACATTGACCATTCTTAATCAAAATTCCGCCCCTAGCTTGATCAAGTTGTTTAGTGAAGAACAATTTTTTTTTTTAAAATGGTACATGGAGAACATTCGAAATTTCCTTAATGTAGTCATTTGTCAATCTTATGGAGACTTTTCCACAATCATGAATGCTATGTGTGGTATTATCACCCAAAAATACCATTTTCCCATGGTCACACTTTTCATATGTCACAAATGATTTTAAATCATGTGACATATGATGATTGGCATCAATATCAACATACCAAGTGTCATTAGTGCCTTCTTTTATCAAGAGGGTTGCAACATATAGTTTCTTACTAGAGGTTGTCACATTAAATTGTTGTTTAGCACTTGCTTTAGTTGCAATTTGAACTTTATTGTCTCTTATCAAATGACTAGCCTTCTAGTAATATAAACACTTATGTGTTTTCTTTGATAAGATGCTATTATTTCCAACAAATGAAAATGAAGGTGGTCTTCCTTTATCAAAAGAAAGAAATTTAACCCCTTTATTTTTTGGATATGTTTGTTTCTTTCCTACATATAATACCAATAAGGAATTGGATGTTGAATTTAAGTTTTGCATCAAAGTATCTTCTTGGATTGAGTCTTTTATTAGTGCCTAGAAGGTTAGAGATGGTTGCCTTCTTAAGAAATTAATAAAACTTTTAAAACACATAGGCATGGTTTTCATAAGTGACAACATTGCTTCATCGTCAAATATTGGAGCACTAGCTAATGATAGTTTGATTTGAACTTTTGGATATGTTTTGTCATGTTATCCCCTTCTTTCATTTTTTAAGTCTAAAATTTATCTTTGAGATACATTTTAGTGACAACATCTTTGGATTCAAATAGATTTCTTAATCTTTTCCATGCCTCTTTAGATGTTTTCTTGGATTGTACATGTGAGATGGCGGTGTTATCCAAACAATTGTTGATAATTGTAAAAGTGAGATTGTCACATTTTTCCCAATAATCAAACTACCTACCCCAATAGTAAGTAAAACTTGCATCTTAGTAACAATTTGGGATGTAATTGGGAGTACAAGCTTTGGTCTTATCCATCCACTATGGTTAGAAACTTCTTTCATTTGAAAATAAGCGTCCTATGTTTCCACACATGGAAATAAAAACCATCAAGTTTGGTTCAACGTGGTTTACATCTACCTTTAATTAGTAGTTAGCATAATGTTGTGATAAAATTTTAGATTCTAATGTTCATTTAATAAGGACAATATTTCATCTCCTAATTCAATTTTCCAAAGTAATATGCCTCTATCATTAATTGATTTAAATTATCAATTATTATACATTCAAATAAATATAAATTACTTATAATTTTATCTACGTTGGATATAACAAAGGTACATTTAATTGGGTTGTGCTCAAAGTGACCAAGAGATCGATAATTTTATAAAATTTGTGCCAAATTTCCTTCAATTTGGATGTCTCTTATTTGATTCATACTTTCTGTTCTATTGATTTTTCAACATTAAAAGGATGAAATGTAAATATTTTTATATAGGATTCCAATTAAAATTATCGTCAATTTTAATCTTGTCATAACATATTGATATTGAAACTTCTTCATGTTGTTAATTGTTTACATTATTCCCCTTGGGACATATCAATCAATTATCGAAAGTAAATTAATTCATAATTCAAAAATTAGCTTTAAATTGAATATCTATATATATATTTTGAAAAGAACACTTAGGAAATATTCATGACATTTATCTTTTCCAAGGTTTGATATGATGTTGGAAGAGGTAGAGACACAATTTGCAATGCGAATAACTATTTTATTAGGAAGAGATGATCCTCTTCTATAGTTCCAAAATGAAGTGACCAAATGTCACATGCAAGTGGTTACAGTATGGAATACTCAAACATTACATTGTATGTATGTATATCAATATCTAACAATAAATGAAAAGATTTGCACACCAAAAAATTATGTTTTGATATGGATTTTGTATTTCAAAATATTGTTGCCAAGGTTTGAGAATTGTAACTTTTTATACTCCAAGTGTCACACAAACAAACCTTTTCAACATCCACCCCTTCTCACTTGCAAAACAAGATTTTACAACTTCTAATTAAACTACACAAATGCCACAAATTAGGGTAGAGGACCACTTGGTATAGTTACTTGTTATTTGAAGCCATACATTGGTCTCTTTTGTGCATCCCATTTTTAAGCTTTTGTATTCAACCTTTAAGCCAAACAAATCACATTGCCCATTAGTAGATTCATTTGCATGTTTCATTTCAAGCTTTTCTATTCAACTTTCAAGCAAAAACAAATTACACTTTGCCCTTCGTAGATTCATTTGTGCATTCCATTTTTGAACTTATGTATAAAATTTTCAAACCAAAAAGATCTATTGTAGCTTGCAAGTTTTGTAGCAAGTCAACATTCATGTTACAACAATTGCTTCCATATGCTACTTGTTGTGCAACATTCACTAACTAAAAATACACCATGATGTAGAAGATTTCACCTTATTAATTTATTCCCAGACAATATTGAAGCTCCATATTGGTGGCAATCTCCCAACATCTCTCAATTCTTTCAACAATGGTACCCTATTGCAAAACATAGGAGTTGCAATTGATGTTGGTGGGAGGTCAAGATATGGCATCCAACATCGAAGGTATATAGTTAATGGCAATAACAATAGTTGGTTGTCCATCATTCAGATGACTCCATAATTCCTACCGACCATTTATTTATGATGAATTTTCAAAAAAATTGAACTTGAAATCTTTTCTAAGCTTTGCATGCCTAGTATTTTTTCTTTTACCAATTGACAAAAAAATGTTCACCCAAAAAAAAAACCCTATTAAGCATTAATGATTTTTTTCTTTTTTAATGTTGATATTGCATATATGTAATTTTTTTTGGGCAAAAATTACTTGAGAATTGTTTGGATTTTTTTCCCCAACAAAACATGACCGTTTAATATTTATGATTTTTTTTAAAATTTGAGAAAAGAACATGATTGTTACACATAACATTTAAGTAGAACCTTCAATCTTTTGGTGAAGTTATTGTTTTGGTTAGGCATCAACAAAGTTTTAAGAGTAACCTCCATCAAACTTTGAATTTGAGTTTATTTATTTTTATATTATGGACAAGACTTGATGACATAATGTTGCTGAAGAAATCATTGCTTGTATATTTTAGAAAACACTAGACATAAAAGGATATTTTTAAATTTGCTATGAAATAATGACATATTTTGAAAATATTTTAGGTATATCCCAAAATATATTATATATTTTACGTATGTTCTCATATTGAATTATAAGCACCTTGAAACACATTTATGTAAATTATTTTTTTACCTTTTAAAAAAAGTTGCCCCCTTAATTGTTTTGCACATTGTTTGGAATAAAATGGAATTGACCTCCCCAAGATAGTGTTGTTAATTGTTACCTATCTTTTTAATGGCACTATGCATTGCAATGAAGTGTTATTTGTGTTTCTCTTCAATTTTTGGGTTTAAGTATATGGTTTCGTAATATTTACACTAGTGATTAATGTTTACAATGTTTGTTTAAAATGTGTTTAATTCAATGATGTTGCATATTTTGCAATACCTTCATTTTTCTAAAAGTTAACATTATGCTTGGTGAAATTTGTAATACTACTTACGCTTTTATACAAACCTCAATTGGGTATGGCAAAAGATGCAATAGCCAAATTACATAATATGCCAAAGTGTGCAATATCTTCATATGTTTACACCAATGTTAGGTGGCTATCAAAATCCCCATAATATTTGTCTACAATTTTAGGTAGTTTTTCATTGTGAAAATTGGAGGTTATCACCCCTTATGAAAATTGTCATGCTAGAGAACCATAGATATTCTCACAAGAGAGAATCAACACCTTGACAATCAACTAGGATGATATCTCCTTAACCCTAAACTTCAAATATGGTAAATAATTAACCTCAAGTTTGGTTACAAAGGTTAAAGGTCTCTTCAAGTTATATTTGTGTTTTTCTTCTTTTGTAATATTTGAGTATTGTAAGTAAGTGGTACATTAATGATAATAATGGGTTCCATGACAAACTTAACATTTAACGATTTAATAATATAAATTATGCAAAGTTTGTTTATTCATTGATTTGTACATTTGAAACACAAATGTCATGTTGAAAACATATCTAACACATGGATATATGGAATGATGTGTAATTTGTTCATTCATAAGTTTGTATTTCATTTGTTAGCACATTTATTTGTTTGTCAAACTTGTTTTCAATGCACAATAATTCGTGTGCAAAACATACAAACCTATGAATAAACAAATTGTGCACAACTTTCATTACTAAATCATTGAATGCTAATTTTGTGATGTTGTGAGATTTATTGTATTGGTTAATTTTAGCAATTTTATTTGCATATTAAAAAAGGTGAGAGATTTGATAAAATTTTCATAATTGGGTTTTTTAGGTGCCATAAAAGGAATGGTACAAGTTTTCCATTCCCCATATATTATTGTTTAAAGCAATCAAGTCATTTCTAAGCAGTAATAAGAATGATGCCGCCTTTTTTGACAATGGAGATTTGAGAAGTGGGTGAAAACCAAAATCAATTGAAGTTATAGAAGATAGTCATCAGTCAGGGATTTTGAGATCCCAAATTGAAGGACCTTCATTAAGGTCTTCTTTTTGAGGTCCCATTTTAAATTGTTGTTTGTGTTCTCTTGTTGTTGTTGTTTTTTCAATTTTGTAATATTTTAACATTGTAATTGTTACAAGTTTTAAAATTATATTCATATATATATATATATATATATATATATATATATATATATATATATATATATATATATTTTTTTTTTTTATATATCGTATATATCTTTTATTATATAAAAAATATATCTAATATTACTCTATCTATCAATACTAGAGTGAATG
>Ga0116231_10003696_pt1 | contig 31544 bp, 33 predicted proteins | sample S1TSphgellanicum_2_FD_89695 | JGI IMG/M metagenome (GOLD analysis project Ga0116231, IMG submission 89695) | Host-associated microbial communities from peat moss isolated from Minnesota, USA - S1T2_Fd - Sphagnum magellanicum MG | ecosystem: Host-associated > Plants > Peat moss > Unclassified... | reverse complement strand
CATACATGCACTGTACAAAGGGGGTGACTGTAGTCAGTTTGACAATTACAGGGGGATCACAGTAAGACCAGTCTTAACCAATGTGTTTGCAATGATTCTTGAGTCCCGCTTGAATCAATGGGCGGAGACCAATGATTTACGCGCAAAGGGACATGCTGGTTTCAGAAAGGACTTTAGGACAACAAATAATTTGTTTATTCTTCGCACTTTGATCAAACAAGCCAGATTTCAAAAAAAGAAGTTATACACTTGTTGTGTGGACTTTAAAAAAGCCTTTGATATAGTACCAAGGGACCTCTTGTGGCAGGTGCTGGAGGGACTTGGTAATAGTGGGCGGATACTGGAGTGCTTGCGCTCCATGTACCGTCAAGACCAGGCCTGCCTACACCATCCAGAAGAGGGGCTCACGCCCACTTTCTTCTGCTGCATTGGAGTGAAGCAAAGATGCTTCCTCAGCCCGCTCCTATTTGGCCTCTTCATAGATGGCCTAGAGAAACGGCTGAATGCTTTGGAGGGTGACACACCACCAATGTTGGGACAGCTAGCTGTTCGCTTGCTTTTGTATGCAGACGACTTAGCTCTCATCTCACACACTCCTGCTGGATTGCAGAAGCAACTGGATGTCTTGCAAGCTTTTTGCTATGAGCGTCAGTTGACTGTGAATGTCAAGAAAACCAAGGTTGTTGTGTTTGAAACACGCAAGTCTATGTGTCAGGCTTTTCAGTATGAAGGCGAAACTATAGAGCAATTAAACTCTTTCAAGTATCTAAGTGTTGAACTGCATGGCACAAAAGGTATGCAAGCGGTAATACAACGATTAGCAATGTCAGGGAAAAAGGCAATTTTTGCATTGCGACGCAAATGCGCAGAACTGTGCATCTCTGACCCAGCATTACAATGCCAACTGTTTGATGCATTAGTCAAACCAGTGCTTAGTTATGGGTGTGAAGTATGGTCAGACCACATAGCACGCGAACAATTAGAGGTGGTTCATCGGGCTTTACTAAAGTCGTTGCTGGGGGTCAGCACCACGACATCCAATTACGTCGTGCTGGCAGAGTTTGGCAGGTTTCCCCTAGCAATATTTTGGTGGCAACAGACCATGCACTTTCTCTCACGTGTCAGTTCTGAGGTAGACTCAGATCACATGTTCAGGCTAGCTTATGATGTACAGTTGCAGTTGCTTGCAGCCAGGCAAAAAGTCTTACTCGAGAACTAGAGTGTTATGGGTAGAAAGAGTCGATTGCCTGCTTGTTAGCTAGCACAAGTAGATGAAAAATTGTCAACGTACAATTTGTGCATCGATAACGATCAGCTGCCACCATGTGCTCACCTCAAGCAGTTAGCTGAAAGGCAATACATTGTACACCATCAAGTGGCTGCAGCTGACTCCAGCCGAGTGAGAGCCTATTTGGGGTTGAATGGCTCAGCACAGTATGGGTACAAAGAATACCTTTTTAGGGTAAACAATGCACATCTTAGGAGAAGCTTGGCACGTTTTCGTTGTGCGAATCACACGCTACAAATTGAGCTAGGAAGGCAAGTCAAGCCAGTGAAGGTGCCGGTGCAGCAACGTTACTGCAAATTGTGTAACTTGGGTGCAGTTGAGGATGAGGACCACTTCTTGTTCGTTTGCCCTGCTTATCAAAGTGTTCGAGAGAGGTTTAAAGGTTCATTGCCACTAATTGCCATCACACCTTTGGCTGAATTACTGAGTTGTCAACAACAAGGCATCCTTGCTAGATTCTTAGCACAATGTCAGACGGTTAGATCTGAATTGCTTCATTAGACTTAACGTCAATTGGGTTCTAGCCCGGGCGCTGTTTGGCCCACTTAATGATGTTAAATTGTAAGTAAGTAAGATGTATTGAACAAAGTTGTAGTTTATATGACATTAAATTGAATTTTTTTAAAAATAAAAATTTAATATGGTTTCAAATTATCATCATTTTTCAAGATGAAACATAGAATCTTCAAAGAATCTACACTGTTGGACAAATTCATATTTATTAAGAAATGATTCAGATTTTTTTGACTTATTGGGGAATTTTCCTAAAAAGTTACCAAAAAAATGATTCAAAAAACCATTTGTATGAAAATTTTATTTTGGAGAAAAATGACATTTAGTCTTAATGTAAAATAATGCTTGTGGTGGTTTTGAATGTGTTTTGACCCATGAGGTTAAATTAAGTAGGCCTAATAAGGTAGGTTAGGATAAACGCCTATTTATCTACCTACCTATTTTGTACATAAGTATGTAGGTATGTAGGTAAGTATGTAGCTTATAGGTAGGTAAATAATTAATAATCTATCTACCTACTTACCTACCCACCTACTTATGATGTACATCATGTAACTAATGTATGTGACAAGATGTGAAATAAATAAGTTAACAAAATTTATTAGCATAGAATGGCATGGTGCAATGGTTAAAGTCTTAGTTTATTTTCATGGAGGTGAAGGGTTCAAGTCCTTATACTTGCACATCCTTAGGGGTCAATTTAAAGTAAGATAGGCTAGGCTAGGCTAGGTTAAATTAAGTAGGTAGATTTAATAAATTAGGTCATGTTATATTAGCTAAGCTAGGATAAACATTTGTTATGTATCTACTTATGATTTTACCTAGTTAGGTTAAAAATAGGTAATTATATATTTTAGGCTAGGTAGGAAGTTAGGTTGAGTTAGGTAGGTAGGATATTTGGCATCATGCAACTATCCATAAGGTTGTTGCAAATGCAATCACAAATTAATGAAATTCCATGTAGGCTACATGGGGTCCACATCAAATTCATGTTCATCCATGGTAGTGTAAGAAAAAATGAAACATAGTTTCAAAGGTTTGTAACTTTTGGTGTGAGTTCCATGCCACATGGTGTTTTTTGTGACTAATTGTATAATGATATTTATCTGAAGTATATTATTTGTGTGTGTATATTATGTGTTCATTGTAACATAAAAGGGTTTCATAATACAAGGTGGGCATCTTATGAGTATTGGTTGTGGTGGTAATGGCAAGGGTCGTAAATTCAACAATGAGATTTATGAATCGTTGAAAGTAAACTCTTATTCCTTATAAAGTAAGTTTGTCAAATCTTGTTTTATTTCGTTGCATGTCCTCCCATGTTGTCATCTCCATATCAATCCATCATCAAAATAATAACTATTAATGATGTTGAATAGACATAATGAAAATTTAAAAAACATGATTCCTTGTAAGGAGAAAATTCCTAAGTATTGGAGTGTGTGTTTAACCATAATTGATGTGAAAGGAGAAATATTTGTTGATGAAAATGTTGGAGATTTAATGTGATATGAACTATGTTTATAGATTCAAGTTGTTGACAATTGCAATCCACTTTTGACAAAGGAGAAGGAGACATTGTTGTTGTCATTTTTCCTAAGTCGGTAAGCAATAGTGATGGAGGATGTAATGGAGTGATAAAGTTAATTTGTTTCAAATGCAGTCATGTTTTTGCGGTTGAACTATGTGTTTGGAAGGAGGTGTGTGTCATTTTGGTGGATGCTAAAGACAAGGTGATGACGATTAGATTAATGGCATGTGAAGAACTTGCAAGTAATGTGTGTGGTGTTGTGAGATCTTCACTTGGAAATTGTCATGGTTGTTATTAATTTCAAAACATATATTGAGAAACTAAATTGGTGGAACCATCAAAGGACATTGTGTAAAAAAATTAGTTTGTTTTGCATAAAAGTGTTCAAGAGCTTTTGTGTGGATAGCCTTACTTTAAAAAAAAACTGGAATCATTATTGAAATTAACTTCCGCTATATTAACAATCTAAATTTAATGTCCTAGCTTTTGTAACCAAGAATAAAGAAGGAAATGTTATTGGAGATTATGAAAATGTGAAGACATTTGAACTTTAGTTGTATTACAAGTAAGTGCATCATTATGCATAATAATTTGAGCCGTTTGGATTTTTGTAAAATCTAAGGAATATATTAGAAGGTGGACTAAAGTAAAAAGTAGCGAATGGGAAGGGTTCACCAAGTTCTACCTTGAATACTCATAGAAGGATTTTATTGATGAGATTAGTAAAAAAATTTTATTGTAAAATGGAATTGTGAAAATTTGTAATGGGGATGCAGGAGTATGAAATGATGAAGCATTAGGGGAGATTTGCTAATATTTGGTTGTGAAACATGATGTAATAGTGGGAAGGAGTCTAGGTCAATGTGTTACTTGAGAAATCCTAAGATTAAGGTGAAGGTCCAACTAAAAGTTCAAAAAAATCTTTGTACATTGTGTGTTTTGATCCAAAGGCAACTTTCCACATTTTGTGATTTTGCATAATATATTTAGGATTGAATAAAAAGATAAAGTCAATAGTACTTGTGAATGGCGGGATTGTTGGTAGGTTAATGAACATCCAAGTCTCTTATGTAAAATCTTGTGCCAATAAATTGTAGATCTAATTTAGTTTGAGGTTGGTTTGTTGAATTCAAGAATAAAACAATCTATGTGTGTTTGGTTTGTCAAAGTTTGTGTACCTCCCTTTTGGATTATACAAGGTTTTAGGTATCAAAAATGAAAATGTAAATTTTAAACTTTTGAATTTATCAATTAATTTTGGTTGAAAACAAGACAAGACATGCTCATGTTAACGTAAGAAATTGTTGATCGGCTATAATTGTTTTGTGGTGTTGTTCATCTAATGTTGGAATCATTTGTGCAACATAATGCAAAAGGCATTTTGTCAATGGCCAATACAAATGAGAATTAGTTTTTTATTACATATGCTAAGCAAACACATCAAAATGGATTGTACACAATTTTTGGTTGTGTTATTCATGGCTTTGAAACTTTTGATGTCATAGAAAAGATATTTTTCAATCACGTGCATTTTTTTTGGCTACTCTAGCCATTCATGAAAGAAGAGACATGAAGTCCCCATTTTTAGGTTTTAAAAATGTTGTGGCAAATGCTTGAGATGACCTCAACTTTCTTCAAATTTCAAACTTTTTGCTTCACATCAAGTAAAATAATTGTGTTATACCATTTCACTTTGAATTTTTTTTTGAATTTCATGTTTGATTGTTTGGTTTTAGACACCAACATGAATTGCAATTTATTAAGACCCCTATAGAAATTTGGTTGACTCACATCACAATACATGCAAATCCCCTTGTTCGATAAATCCACATTAAAATTATAACTTTTGTGATTTGTATTGGAATTACAAATTATGTGCAATGACATTCGAACATTGAAATTTGGCTTAATAGGTTCTTAATGCCTTATTTTATATGATTTTCATTGAAATCAAATATATTATGATATGAAATGTGATTTTGTGGACTTGAAAAATGTAAGAAAGGTAAAGGATGCAATGACCAATTAGTTTCAAACATTATCTTGCATAAGATCAATAGAAAAATGTGTTTTAGAAATGTAATGTGATCTAGAGGCGCTTTTTGGAATTCATGGTGTGGAGAATAAAATAAAATATGAAAAATGCATTTTCCAATGTCTAGAACTAAATTTATACAATTTGACTAATAAGAGATTCATTCACACGTAGATATGTGGATAAGAGTCATACCACATCCAAAATAATGTGCAAATTATTTTCCCACCACCCATATTACACTAATTACAAAAATCAAATTAACTATATTCAATGAAATTAATTTTGGATAATATTCAACTCCACATATGTTATTGGCCCTATTAGATGGAAATTCAATGATCATTTTCATCGATGATTATTTTTTCATCCATATTTGCAAATATCTTCAATTGGCTAATTTCATTCGTGTGATAATATTTCATTATCCAAGTTGTCCACTTAATCCACTTACTTGGACAACATTTTTATAGTTTTGTTCATCATCTTTTTCCATGTGCAATTTCATCCATGTATGGTATGGTTCCTTTGTGCATCAATTTCATCCATGTGGTATGTTTTGTTTGTGTCATCAATTTCGTTCATATGTGTTGATTTTACCTTTTAAATCAATTTCGAGTTCAATTTCATCCATGTTATCAAAGTTCATCCATAGGAATAATTTCACCCATATGACCAATTACATCTTTGTGGTCACTTTCATACACGAACCATGTTTCATCCATTTGGGTATATACTTCATCATGAATTTTTGTTTTAGGGTTTTGTTTCATCCATGGTATCAAATTTCATAATCCATTCAAGAAAAGAAAAGAAAAGAGAAGAGAAGAGTTTACATGGAACTGGTAACTTTTTAAAAAAAAGGGTTAAAAGTTAAAATTGCTGATTGTTTGTTTTTTGAAGCAGATGTTCCCCTTTTTGACGGGAACAGGAACAAGGGTTTCGGGGAACATTCTAGAGGGTGGGAAGTGGGCGGGAACTTTCTAGAACTAGGATCGGATCGAGAACAAAGAGAATAGTGCCCTGTTCCCACCAGTAGCACCATAGAAATGGAGCACAGAGAACTCACTGTGAGCGTTATTGAACTTGGAGAACGTCAGTAGACCGTAGGAAACGTGATCTGGGAACGTATGATACGTGATCAGGGAACGTGTGCAACGTGGTTGGGGAACGTGTAAGATTAATTTGGGGAATTACTAAAAATTGGCCGAGTTTCTGGGAGTTTTCTGCGATTTAGAGGCCGTTCGATATGAACAGTCATGTGATCGGACGGTGCGAAATTGATGGAAACTACTAGAAGCGGTGCGTCCGTCTTTACCATGCTACCTCCTTGGACAGGGAAGCTTTGAACGGTCAGGATTCTGCTATTCCGTTGAATCGGACGGCTAGAGCTGGGCCTAGGTCGTTCCCGTTCCAGAGCGCCTCCCTTCAAAGGCCCCCCTGCTCAGCTCTGTGTCGACTCTCTCGCTCGCGCAAATCGTGCTTTGCTTTCCCTGCTTGCTGGATCTGTGCTCGTTGTTATTGTGCTGTTATCTTCATTATCTTGTGCGTATTGTCTTCCTCTATCTCTAGAGTATCATAGGTTGTTTTCTTGCGCGCTTTTTCTTTGTGACTTTGTTGAATTTGGTCCACATTTGGTCCGATTTCGGGTAATCTGTTTTGGTTACATCCTCGTGTTTGAGGGGTTGGAAGCGATGGCGATCGTCTCTGAGGATGAGCAGCAACAGCAGGGAAGTGAGATGATAGTGGAAGAGCCGCAGCAGGGGGGAGAGGTGGAGACTTTCGCTTTCCAGGCTGAGATTAATCAGCTCCTTAGTCTTATCATCAACACGTTCTACAGCAATAAGGAGATCTTTCTTCGGGAGCTTATTTCCAACGCCTCCGATGTAAGTCTCGCCACATCTCTTGCACACTTTGTTGCGTACAGTAGTAGTATTACGCGATGGAGCCGTTGTTGTAATGTGAGAAAGTCAGTAAAACGGCAAGCTATGTCTCTCACGATGCGCCTTCTTTGTGCGATAAGACTCTTCTTCTTCGTATGCTGTGCCACCACAATGCTTTCTGCTGGAGTGCTCTCCCTACTCCGATCAATTCCAAAATTTTCAGAGCTCTTCTTGTTTCAACATTTTGCGTGCTATATACTCGTTTGATGAATACGGTTCTGAGAGACTCCCTGGAAGCTTTTGTGCGTGGTTTTTTGGCTTCCCCTTACTCCCTCCCATTATCTCCCCTTGAGACTGCTGGACGCATGTAGCCTCTACTAAATTGTTCTGTGTTGTGTTGTGCAGGCGTTGGACAAGATTCGCTTTGAAGGTCTAACCGATAAGAGCAAGCTAGAGAGTCAGCCGGAGCTTTTTATTCACATTGTGCCCGACAAAACCAACAACACAATTTCGATTATTGACTCAGGAATTGGAATGACTAAGGCTGGTAAGCATTATTGAACTGAACAGCAAGGGTTTGAGAGTCTGTAAATTAGTGGCACAAGTGGATTTCATTGTGACCAATCAAGTCTTGTTAGCTGGTGTGTTGTCTTAAACCATCAGATGTCACGCTGCTGTGTTTGTGCTTTTCCTTTGCATCATGATGATGGCTTACCTTGGCTCCCTGTGTGTGTCAGACCTGGTGAACAACCTTGGAACAATTGCAAGGTCGGGAACTAAGTCCTTCATGGAGGCGCTCTCTGCTGGAGCTGATATCAGCATGATTGGGCAGTTTGGTGTGGGGTTCTACTCTGCTTATTTGGTTGCTGACAAAGTTGTTGTCACAACTAAACACAATGATGATGAGCAGTATGTGTGGGAGTCTCAGGCTGGAGGCTCCTTCACAGTCCGAAGAGATACTGGTATGTGATCTCAACTCTTCATCACATTGGTGGCACTCTCCCATCGTGATGAGAAATGCTTGTAACCTAATGCCAGTATTGCTTACACTGTCCAGATGAAACTCAAATGCATTGTCAAATTTCTTACCTGTAGGTCAAGGATCCAAGCGTGTTGATGTTATTGTAGTAAGTTTTGTGTCTTGTGAATGCATTTTGGCTGTTCATCTAATTGTACCTGGCAATTGGTGAATGGTTGTTAGAGCTATTAAATGTCTCATATGATTGTGCAGAGTTGGATGTTTGTTGGACAACTTCCAGCACATTTTTTTACCTCTCATTTGTCTCCTCTATCTGGCATGGCAAGCTCTGTTATTTAGGACAGTGTTCAAGTGAGTGTGGCATACCTGCAGGTGAGGACTTGGGCCGGGGCACAAAGATTCTTTTGCAACTCAAAGAAGACCAGCTGGAGTACCTGGAGGAAAGGAAGCTGAAGGATTTGGTGAAAAAACACTCAGAGTTTATCAGTTATCCTATTTCTCTATGGACTGAGAAGACAACTGAGAAGGAGGTATCAGATGATGAGGATGAGGACAAAGAGGACAAGGATGAGGAGGAGGGAAAAATCGAAGAGATCAAGGATGATGATGAGAAAGATAAATCAAAGAAGAAGAAGAAGGTGCTTGTCTGACAGAATGCTTTGCTCAAATCTGGGTCATTGCCTATAAAATCAAATGTTATTGTCCAAACATTGAACAGACTTCTACTTGAATGAGTGTCTTCACCTTTGCTTACGGTTTTTACCCTGTTGCTGCCTGTGCAGGTGAAGGAAGTATCACATGAATGGGCACTAATAAATAAGCAAAAACCAATCTGGATGCGGGCACCAGACCAGATCACGAAAGAGGAGTATGCTGCATTCTACAAGAGTTTGACCAATGATTGGGAGGAACATTTGGCTGTGAAGCATTTCTCAGTGGAGGGTCAGGTAATGTGAAGGCATCCTGCGTCTAGGTGAAGCTATCTGTGCTCAGAAGTGTATTGCTTTGCAAGGCAAGTCTCTAATAGAATTCTGACAGATGTGCTGTTGGCCTTTCAGCTGGAGTTCAAGTCCGTGTTGTTTGTTCCCAAGAGGGCTCCCTTTGACATGTTTGATGGGCGTAAAAAGCAAAACAATATTAAGCTGTATGTGCGCCGTGTATTTATCATGGACAACTGTGAGGAGATTATCCCTGAATACCTAGGTTTTGTGAAGGGCATTGTAGATTCTGAGGATCTCCCCTTAAACATTTCACGAGAAATGCTTCAGCAAAACAAGATTCTGAAGGTGTGTTTTCTCACTGTATTATATTTCTTAGTTGTGTGACCATTTTGTGATGGAGGATGCGGTGTACACATGCTACTGTAGACTCAAGTAGACTAATTTTCAATCTAATTCAGCAGCCTTTCTGAGATTATCAGCCTGTCTTGTGCAGTATGTGCTATGGATGTGCAATGATTTATTTGTCCAAGCTTGTGGGTTCTAGAATGAAGTTTCACAGTGCTTTTCGCGAAATTGCAGGTTATCCGAAAGAACATTGTGAAAAAGTGCATAGAGCTGTTCAATGAGATTGCAGAGAACAAGGAAGATTATGCCAAGTTTTATGAGGCCTTTGGAAAGAACTTGAAGCTTGGCATCCATGAGGATTCCCAAAATCGTGCAAAACTTGCTGGTATTGTCTTGCAATCTCAACTCTGTACTAATTTCCATTTGTTTCTCATTGGAAATGTTGATGCTTGTCTTTCTGTGGTTTCCTGATTGTACGATCTTGTTTCCTCTGCAGATCTGTTGAGGTACCAATCCACCAAGTCAGGAGAAGAGACTACTTCTCTCAAGGATTATGTGACTCGCATGAAAGATGGACAAAAGGACATCTACTACATAACTGGCGAATCTCGCAAAGCTGTTGAGAACTCTCCATTCTTGGAGAAGCTCAAGAAGCGTGGTCTTGAAGTCCTCTTTATGGTGGATCCTATTGATGAGTATGCAGGTAGATTTTTTTGCCTGTTCTCCACTTGCAAGTAGGATATGTAGTGTTTACATCTCTATTGAGCTTCTGTGAGGAGTTATCTATTTCTGCTTGAAGCCTTTGGGGCCTACAATTTATGGTGATGTGAAAAACGCATTTTCGTGCTTTGCCCTGCTTTGCATATGCAGTGCAACAATTGAAGGAGTATGATGGGAAAAAGCTGGTTTCCGCAACAAAGGAAGGGCTGAAATTGGATGAGACTGAGGATGAGAAAAAGAAGAAAGAGGAGATCAAAGCCCAGTTTGAACCCCTTTGCAAAGTCATAAAGGTCTGTATAAGTAGTGTAATATAGTTATTTAATGTTGTTTCTTTACACGTGGTAAGTTGTGTACTGTTAAATTTTCAGTTAGGTTTCTTTTGCTGTTAGTATGTCCCTGATAACTAACAGTGAGCCCTGGATGAGCAGGAAATTCTTGGGGACAAGGTGGAGAAGGTGCAGGTATCTGACCGCATTGTGGATTCACCTTGTGTCCTGGTGACTGGCGAGTGAGTTTCTGTCCCTTCATTTTGATTTAGCTGATTCCTTGACTGTAACAAGTCTTCAATTTTTTGAGAAACTACATCTCAAACCTATATGAAATCATTTGGAACTTATAGCTGATTCCATGATAGCAGCTATTATAATTTTTGTAGGAACTGGATTGAAAAACTGGACTTACAGTTTCTACTGAATCAACATGATGCAGATATGGCTGGAGTGCCAACATGGAGCGTATCATGAAGGCACAAGCACTCCGAGACACAAGCATGGGCAGTTACATGAGCAGCAAGAAGACTCTTGAAATCAACCCAGAGAACTCAGTTATGATTGAGTTGCGCAAGCGTGTTGATGTAGACAAGTCAGACAAAACAGTCAAGGATCTTGTCTTACTGCTATTTGAAACTGGTATGTATGCATACTTTGGTTTTTAAGTCTACAACAATAGCAAGCTTCTTTGTTTGCACATTTATTAATTGGATTTTTTCAATCCAATTGGGGAGAAGCAGTGTCTGTCTAATTTCATTTCACCTTCCTGTTCTGTGAGTTCTAATAATACTGTTATGTTATGATGAGTGCAGCTATGTTGACATCTGGCTTCAGTCTGGATGATCCAAATACCTTCGGCACACGTATCCATCGCATGATTAAGCTGGGTTTAAGTATTGATGAGGATCCTTCAGCTGTTGCAGATGATGAAGGTGATATCCCCACACTAGAAGAGGATGTAGATGAAGGTAGCCGCATGGAGGAGGTGGACTAAAAATTGCAGTTGGAAGAGTAATATAAAGCCTTTGAGGAGAAACTTTTGGTTCATTCATTCACTAACTACCTGAATGTAGTCTGACCTATGATAAGGTTTTTTGACCATTCTGGTTCTTTCTTTCACTGGAGAGACTTTTAATGGTAATCTAAAACTTTGAAAGGTTTTTTCCTCTTGAAAGATATTCAGAAGGGAGAAAGGGAATGCGGGTATCTGTCAGAAAAATCTGTCATTTCATTGAAAATGGAAGATTTTTCTTTTGAAGAATTTTTTTATTATGTATTTGTTTTTGTTCTTTGTTTGTGTTACCAAACCAAATAGAAATTATGGTAGGAAGGAAAAGAACTAGAATTGAAGAAAGATAAGTACAAACAACCATCGCTCAAAACTATTAAATTTTACACACAAAGTTGATACGCATTGATGAAAAATCTACGACATGCTATGTATCACAATCAAATAAGTCTATGATTGTAAAGATTTGCTCATTTTAATATACAAAAAACAGATCTTTCATTTCATAAATTTCATAAAAGAATATTTTCATTAAACGTCATAAAACAGCAATACTCTGGAAAAATTGCAATCAAAGTCGTAAAGAAAATTCTACTTACCCTAAATAAACGATGATACTCTCAAATTGAACATTGGCAACTGCACTGGGAAAGGCATAACTGGTGGAAAAAAAAATGCACTAGTATCTGATCTACTGAGAAGAAACTGGGAAAACTGGAGAGGTGAAATTGGTAGGAAAAAATGGCACTGATAGCAGGGACAAGTGCAGTCAGTAAAAACATATGAAAAAAAAATTGAAAGTAAAATATTTTCTGACATAGGGTTAAACGGCTGGTGAGTGAACACTCAGGGCAGGCTGGATCCAAGGCCGGACTCTGTTATTTCTGGTGTCCAAACAAAACTTGAACTCCTTCTATTGGTGCATCTAGCACACTAAAAATTGCCAAAAGCAAATTAGAATTGAGAAAGTTACTGCCCCCCAAAGTAGAGGGGATCAAGAACTCAAAAAACACAAACCATCGAACGCTACAAAGCCAGTTCAAAAACATTCAAAACATTCTTTGTATGTGAATTTGTTGCTATTAAAGTTCAAAGATGATTTGTAGAACTGAAGGTGGCACTCTTATAGCACTTTAAATTGTTTAAAATGAACAAAAAAATGAGAAAGTTAGAAGCTTTGAAAGTAGGAGGGGTCTAAAGAGAAGAAAAAAAAGAAAAAAAAGAGGAAAAACACATTTTGTGAGTTGAAAAAGCTTATTTTTCTTCTTGCTATTTTTTCTTTATTCTTTTTTCTTTGCACTTCAAACATGATTTCTAGAGTTTGAGGTAACACTCTCATAGAATTTTAAATCACTCAAAACGAAGTACAGATGAGGAAGATCTAAAGAAGTGTGCAGTGATAGGGTAGTGATTGGTGATGGACAGTTCTACCCTAATGCTGTACAATGCATTAGACTTGTACTGACGACAATTTGAAAACTCATTGTAAAGGAAACCAGCCAACTAGATTAAAATTGAGTATTTGGATTAGCTACAAAATGTTGGAAAAAATACCATCGTCTGCATAAAATGAATATGATTTCTGGACAAAATTCCAATATTGCTAATATTTGTTACTTGAAAAATTGACATAAAAAAGCAGACACTTAAATATTCACCTCAAAACCTTCATTACATTTCTCATTATTACTACTAAGATAATAAATTCCCATAATTACTATTTGATCATATATGGGATGTGAAGATTTTGCTTAATCTCCCTGGCTGGTTATAAACTATAGATCCAATAAATTTTGTGATATTTCATTGCACTGAATCTTTTGGACCGAAACCTGATGTCCTGCTTTTGAAAGGCAAATTTCTCATATTTTTTACGACAACTTTTGACAATGCAACTGTAAGTCAAATAGTATATGTAAACCCTACAGGAAAAATTAGCAAAACCCTAAACCAAATGTGGAGACAAAATGTATCCAAACCAAGTAGCCTCCATCTTCAGTCCACCATAATCATAACTCTAAGCCAAATGTCCAGAACCCTAAGCCAAATGTCTCACAAAAGCCCAAGACAGATGTTCCAGGCCCAGTGGTTTCATTATTTGGGTCCATTTGGACACATGATATAAGTATGACTAGTGTAGCCTCTGCCGTTGGCCCAAGGTGTTACCACGTCCTCAACTGATTTTTCCTTCCAAAACCTGGTTTTTTGGAATTTATTTGAATTTTCAGCGGCAGAAATCACTTAAAAATCAATATCTCTCACATTTTGAATCCAAATCTTACCAAATAAATTCCATTAAATCCTGCTCATCAAGATCTTTCCAACAACACTAAAGGCACATTCCAATTCCTCTGAAATTTTCAGCTACGATTTAATTTAATTTTCAGTGAAGAAATCATTCAATATTCAAGAACTTTTGCTCCACAAGTCCAAACGTCATTGAACCAAGCCCATGCACCCCTCCTCGTCGAGAGCTTTCCAAAGACACCATGAACATGATCTGAAGCATCCCAGTTCGGTGGATCTCATAACTACTAAACAAAACAAACTACCTTCCTTCATAGATAGATCTGCACATACCACCCAATGGTGGTAGCACCCGGTTTGTACACCCAAACTCTGCACAGAAGGCTTTAGGTTTCGATGAAACAGATTCTTCATGTGCAGTCATTGTTGGCACAGTGAATGCTAGTAGATATCAACAAAAAACTGATATCAGTATTTGGGAGAAGGAATATTTCAGAACTGCTCAACAAATGACCAAAGCGGATTTGAGGTGTGGGTGAGTGGGATGTACCATCATCAGTCATCACTGAGACAGCCCTATCAGTGTGCATTGTCCCTTTCAGCAATGATGAGGTCACACAGATTGAAGTCACGCCCCTGTCATTTTGCACACTCCAGCATACAGATTAAAGCCACAGTCCTGTCAGTGTGCAGGTCCTTTGAGCAAGGATGAGGTCACACAAATTGAAGCCTTGCCATGCAGGCAACAGTCAGTGTAGCAAGATTACTATAAGCACAGGTCTAAAGCTAGAAATTACCTGACAAGTGGACTCTATTTGTCAACATTTCACCTTCTTCAAGTAGCAATCGTAAAGTGTATCGACTAGTAAATTTGCATTAAATATGATCAAAGTTAGAAGATAATTATCATGTAAAGGAATGCAACGGAACAGGCAGGACACTCACACCCCTTGACTGCCATCTTCAAGTGGTAACAATGTGAAGCAGTCTGCAATTGTGGGCAGACATGTCCTTTTGGAAATATTAATTCATTGCATGAAGCACAGTTAGTTGAACACTAACTCTCCTTTATTAACCAACCACAATAAAAGAATTGTGAACACCTTAGTTGAACTCAATTAAGAAATCCATGAGGAAATGAAGAATCGGACTATTCAAAATTATGTTACGAATGTCCTATCAGACATATGCATCCATACCTTAAAAATCTGAAGTAGGTTAAAGTCTGCGGGACAAGAAATACCTGGTAAGAAGTATCTTTGGCCTTCGTAACATAATTTTCAACAGTCAGGGTCAATATTCCAGCACTGACTTCCTGAGTTCCTAGCTCTGTCAAGTGCTTCTGTAGAACAAGTTCCTGACATGATGCTTAGTTTTCTCCAGTCTAAAATATATCCCCAGGGCCTCAACAGGATGCACAGTCTCACTGTGCAATATCCTGGCTCGGTCCCATATTCAAACAGAAGGGAACTTGCATCCTTGTGTCCTTTACTCTTTTTCATGTCTTTACCCATACTTACTGAACAACTCATCAATACTGCTGGGCAAGGACAACTCTGATCACTGAGTGTTATGGGTTGGTTTTGCACATTGTTGTTAGACCTTGCTATGATACAAACCCCACTTTCACCAAGATCCCACCTACTCAAGTGAAAAGTCAGGCTCAGTGGGCTTAGGAATGTTGGATATGCGCATCATCTCTGCCGCATGCATGGTTCGTAACCTTCGAACTCCTCGCATTGCATTTGTGGCAAAACGAGACGCCAGTAATGTGGCTCCAAGGCTTGGCTTGGTAAGCAATGCATCAGACGCAGCCATTGCTTCCTGCAGACTGAGGTCTTCTTCCTTGCGCCGCATCTCTGCAATCTTGCGTCTGCAGTAACGTCGCCATGCTGCCTGGACAAAGCAGGCTGCCCATGTGCGCCACTGATGTGAATAGTACCTGCAGGAATAGAAAGCAACCAATCTTGATGAAAGAATGATATGGAAGCTCTCATCTTTCATATGGGAATAAAGAATGATGAATCACAGGGTGCTTGAACTCAGGGAACTCAATGTTTTGATTGCAAATGATCTTCACACCAGACACTGCTGTTATCTTAGACAAGGGAATGTGAAATTTTCACAGAACACCAAAAACAGAGAAAACAAAAGCAGAAACCTGAATGTATGTTGCAATTGCTTGCTATGCAGGCGCCGGAACTGACTGGCCACAAACTTGAGATCCTCAGCAAACAGGGCAAAGGCTTCCACCTCTACCAATGCCTCTACAGTACGGGTAGAGATAGGAAGATTGTTGCTAGGCTTGGGATCCAGAGCCCATGTAAGCAGCTCTTCTCCACAGAAATCTCCTGGTCCAAGGATCCCAGAGTTGAAAAAGCCAGTGCGGCCGCCATTGGTTGTCACACTCTCCAAGCGGCCCCGGATGATGAACAGCATTTCATTCACTGGATCTCCCTCACGGACTATGTAGGTACCCTGTGTGTTCAGAGCAGGCTTCAACCGCTCACACATAGCATCTAGGAGACTGTCATCCATTTGATCAAACAAGGGAACCTGAACAAGGACACAAAAGAGAAGGCAAAATACAGCCCCATGAGTATCAAAAACACTACCAAATTGAGGAAACCAAAAAAGTAAAACTGAGATGACCTTATAATGAGCAGTTGAAATTGACAAGAATGAAAGAAGCATGACAAAGCGATGTGACATACAAATGACAAGAAGGAACAACTTCTGACTTGGAGGAAGGTGTTATAACAATGAGAGAAATAGTCCTTCATGACTAGGAGGATGGAGGAGGAAAGGATGAAGAAGGTAAGGCAAGTGAACTTCTTGATGTACATAGGCTTTAAAAACATCCCCACTTAAAATTGCAAAACCCTCAATCTCTGTGTTGTAAGAAGACCTGATTGAGAGAACCACCTCTGTCCTTGAGTAAGTGATTCAACTCACCATCTGAGGGACAAACTTTTTGGAAATAATAGTATTGGAGAGCCTATAGACCTAACTGTTGATATGGAGCACCATCTTTAGAACACTACTCAGCAAACTGTTACATAACTACACTCCCCTGCAGACATACTCCACAGTTGATGCACTAATGTGTACATCACAGTCAACAGCCTAAAAAAACACAAATGGCCTTACCCGTCGGACAAGATCCAGACAAAGATGGCGTTTAATGTCACGCCGAAGATCCAATGGTAGGCTCTGCACTAGGACCTCCTCATCTACTCCCCGGGTTGCCACCCACTTGTACTGGTCAAAACGTCGCACACGCTCCACTAACTCATGGGGCAGTTGTCGATGTTTCATCCATTGCTCTGTGTCACGACGCTTCACTCTCATCTCTTCAAGCCTCACTGTCAGAGACTGTAGATATGTCTGGCAAACAAAAGCAGTCAACATTCAAAGTCTGTCAGCTATATGGTGGTGACTCTCCCTGCATGGTCAATCCCTTTTTCCCTCTCCACAATTACATCCAGACTTGGCATAGGTGTTGTGGTCACAAGGCCACAGCAAGCAATGTATTTCTGGATAGAGCATACCAGCACCCTCACATTAAAACATCATGGACAAAGGTAAGTAACAAAGCTTTGCAGCTCACCTGCATATTTCCAATAAGAAAGGCAAAGAGGAGCAAGCCAACAATGATGATACAGATGGTGAAGATGATTTCCCATATATAGGTGCTGACTATAAAGGTTTGTGTCAGGGAACTGCACAGACAACAAGGCCAAACAACACTTGAGTCAGATGAACCCAATCACCAAAGAAGATGATCTAATACCTGGACAGTGCTTTCTGAACGAATAACATTAACAGCTGCTCTACCAAGAAATAGCAAGGCACTCACCTCAAGCTCAGTAAACCAATCCAGACGCAGTAAAAGTATTTCTCCATGAACTCTATAGATGAGGTTGTTATGCCATTAATTATAGCCTCTGCATAGATACCAAAGTTGAAGAAGTTGCTGGGGCTAGTATCACAATCAGAGGTGATATTTGAAGTGTTGATCCAGCTAGTCCGATTAGCAACAAGTGTATATGATGGACTAAGTGAACTACAGTCAAAGAATGCATTGGTACAATTTGCCTCTTGCTGGCATAATATTCTCCAGCATGTGACTTGGCGGTCCACTGCTAGGAAGTACCAGCATGCACCTACTACCTGCAGGTACACTCTCAAATGTTGAGTCTCCCATCTTGTCTATTCCTGTCCATCCTTCTGACACTTCCAGCATGCACCTTACACCTGCAGATGGCCTTAAGTGATGTGCCTGCCATCCTGACTATCTCTCCTTCCCCTCAAAGGTACTAAAATGAACCTACCACCAACAGGTTTAACATCAGATATCCTCCTCATAGGTACTGATGGTTTTTCCAAACTTATGATTTCAGTCAAAATGAACTTAAGAGCTATCCTCAGAAGCAACAAAAATTTGGAATGATGGGACCCAATCATCCTATCAAAACCTCAATTACCTAGAACTTTCATACTAGCTCCCAAATCTGATAGGTTAATACTTGCAATGATTTAAGCAAACATAAAATTAAGAGCTACCCTTGGGATTAACAAATATCTGGAACAATGGGACTCACTAATCCTATCAAAAACTCTATCAACTAGAACTTTCTATTCTAGATTTCAAATCTCATAGGTTAATACTCGTGTGAAGAGTTGAGAAGTCAAAGGACTACAGCAATAGGGGAGATGATTTGACAGCATTAGATCTTGAGGGATACAAGAACTTGATGACTTCAACTACTCTTGAGGAATTCTTTCAAATCCATGTATTATGAGATGGCAAACACCACTTCCTGTAACTTGGCAACTGATTGACCACTGGCAAGATAACTTTTTCGAAAGAAGCTGCCCACTTAGAAACTTCTGTGAGAAGAGTAGAATTAGCTGCTTTTGATGAACCTAAGCTTCATGGGGTTCATATGGACTTCCATCCCCCACGAGAGAAGGACAATGAGGACCACACTTTGTAACTTATTGGTCACATTGAAACAGCTATCACAGGTTGAAACTTCACATTTGAACAAACTAGTCTTGACATGAGTACCTTCAAGAACCATAATTCTGTTGACAACTGAAACAACATAAGCTTCTTACAGATGAGCAAAAAGTTACTACTACATTTCCTCATATCTGCAAAATGCAGAGAAAAATTCTACAACATGTTTTGTCAACCACCACAACAATGAGTGTGGTCATAACCTTATGAGTGTCACTCACAAAGTTCCAGACCATCACCTTCATCTTGAATTGCAGTGACGAGCTGCCATGACTCACCACTGACTTTATCAGCTCCTCACAGTGGGTGTAGAGAAGTAGGTAATAATCCACCCCACATTTTCAGGCAGACTATCATATAAACACCTGCATCCTGAGTTTCTGCTACATTTGTTCATGTAGGTAAGAATCAAAGAAAGCTGGAATCTTTAAATGTGTTTGGAATCACCACCATGGCAAAGCTTGGATTTTCACCTTGACAAATTCAAGGACTCTTTTTGTTTCCATTCACTCAAGTTTACATTTACTCCTAGAATCTCTTTTTGCTTACTATATATTTATTAAGACATCTTTCAACAGCTTCTTGAAGAGACAAACTGTACAGGAAAAGACCTTCTTACCTTAGCACCTCTAGAAAAGAGATAGATTAAACTAGGGTTGAAATAACATACAAGTCAGCTGCAATTATACATTCAACCTCAGATGATGTGTCTGCCATCCTGTCTACACATGATCCTGCCTCCCTGTAAACTGTCACTGCTTCCTGTGTATGTATAGCTGGAAATGAGTGAGAAAAGAAGAGGACTTACATGACTTGCGAGTAAATACAGCAGTAGATTGTAAGCAGCACCTGCCCAAGCAGTTTCCATCAGCACCCCTGTATTTCTAACCATTTGAGATGTCAAAGGGAAAATTCGAAAGAGGCGAGGCAGATACTGGAAAAATACAATGAACCCTAGCATATTCTTGGTGGCAACTGCAGTTGAGCCAGACATTGTTGGTGTTATGATCCATATAACCAGCTGCATACCCAACAATCAATGATTCAAGAGGTTTAGGATGTATTATTGCTCATGCATTCCACAGGGCATTATTAGAAGCCCATTCATGTCAGTGTTGGAATTTTAAAAAGCCCATCTGAATCTAGTGAAGACAAAGCCACATAGTTGTGAAATTGGGAGTACCTGGGGAAGAGGTAAAAGTGCCACAAAGTCCAGCCAAAAGTCCTTCTTCAAGTACCGCATCGCAATCTTATGGGGATCCACCACAAGCTCACCTCGGCCAAACACCCGAGAGGAAGGTGCAACGAATGCTGTCCGGAATTGAAGAGCCATGTGAATCAAGTAGAGAGTGTCAGTGATGGTGCGAAACACAGTCACCGATATTGCCAGCTTTCTAGATATGGTGATGCATGTTCCACCTCCACCAGCTGAAACCGGTTGAAATCCATCCACAACTGGAAGGTAATAAAAGAGGGGATCTACAAAGATAGCAACAAGGCAAGAGATCACAAAGAACTTGTTCCATTGCTGGCAGAATTTGCTGCCGGGATCAAGGATTGTGATCTGTGATTGCCCCTGAAAATCCTCGGAGTATACCCGGGAAGAAACAAGCCGCAACGACCTTCCTACTTTCCTTAGCCGGCTTGAGCCCTTCAGCCATCCCTTCTTGACGGCCGAGGACGGACTTGCCACTCGCAATGGCTTCATGGACTCCCTTTCAGGTCCGAGTGATCTCTCCGAACCAGACTCGTTGAAAAACCTGCTATCACAACGACCGGTCCAAGACGGTAAATCATCATCAGGAACGCAAAATTCAACCCTCTCGTCTAAGCAGCAGGAGGACGACAAAACAAAACAAAGCATATCCGTGAATTCAAGAGGAAGACAAAACCAAATGTCAATGCCACAGAAAGTATTAACCTCACGAACTTCTTGTTCTCGGTCGTCATCGACGTTTCAAGCTTCTTGCGAAGTGGTTCGCTGCTATTACTGAAAACTGGCTGTCGACTCCCCACAGAATCCTTGTCCAAAAACACTCACAACCTAATACCGGGGGACAAAAATAACAAAAATAACACTAGAACACACTATCGTCCGATTCCAGTTTCGAAAGAAACACGTTTCAGCTTCTCGCCAAGAAAGAAACATGTTCAGTTCCTCGCTGCTACCTATTACTGATAAATCGGACTCGATCTCCTCAAAGTCCTTGTCCAAAAATATTCACAATGTATTAGTGGGAAAAGAAAAACAACAATAACAACACTAAAACACACTATCTTCCTATTCCAGTTTCGACAGAAACATGTTTCAACTTCTCGCCAAGAAAGAAACACGTTCAGTTCCTCGCTGCTACCTATTACCGATAAATCGGACTCGATCTCCACAGAGTCCTTGTCCAAAAACAATCACAACGTAATACTGGGAAAGGAAAAACAACAACAACAACAACAACAACAACACTAAAACAATCTATCTTTTTCCTATTCCAGTTTCGACAGAAACACGTTCAGCTCCTGGCGAAGTGGGCTCGCTGCCATCTATTACTGATAAATCGGACTCGATCTCCACAAAATCCTTGTCCAAAAACACTCACAACGTATCTGAATACGACAAAACAACAACAATAACAAGAGCACGAAAACTTAGTACAAGCGTCCTATTCCAGTTTCGAAAGAAACCCTGATGATGTTCTCGAACAAACAATAACCCCCCTCCCCGATAACACAAAAATCCTTCTCTGCCGTCCTTGTCCACATCTCGACGACAACTCGAAGCTTCTTCATTTGTTCCTTCTCGTCCCTGCAACACGGATGCACGATCAAAATCTCTTCTCTGTCTCTCTGTCTCTCTCTGTCTCTCTCTCTCTCGGGATGCACATACTCTCTCGGGATTGTAGCACAAAATTCTTTCTTTCCTTTGTTTGCCGTGCGAATTTCGGTTGTCGCGCAGAGCACGGGAAGATCGCGGGTCCTCCCGCGAACATCGCGGGGTGTGCCCGTGAGAAGTCCGAACTTTATGAAAATAATGAACCTACGGGGGAACACAGGGAGCGGGGATTTGAACCAATTTGAGGGCTGTTATTTGATTTTCTCATACCCCCCGGTTCCGTCTTTTGGGGGAAAAAGTGAAAGTAAAAGAAAACCCCCGGATCCAAAGTATTTGGAAAATCAAAGACCCCCCGGATCCAAAAGACTTGGAAAATTAAAGACCCTCCGGTGGTTTCCGGTCTTGTGAAAATTTTGGGAAATCACTAGCCTAGAGAACCTCCGGTTGTTCCAATCTTTTGGAAAATTTTGCAAATCAAAGGTCCTTTGGTTCTGGTCTTCTGAAAATTTTGGAAATCAAAGAACCCCCGGTTCCCGTCTTTTGGAAAATTTGGAAAGAACCCTCCCGTTCGGGTCTTCAGGAAAATACAGCACAAGGAATAAAATTAGGTCTCCAACCAGGGTTTTTTTGGTTCCCATTTTTTAATATAAAAATTTGAAGATTTTTTCCCTGATAATTAGCACAAGTACTTGAATTCACACTAAAAACAAATCCCAAATTCTGCTTTTAAAAATGAAAAAAATTATCCCTAAAATTTAAATCTAAAATATTATTTAGGAAATTTTTTTTGTCTCTGACCATATTTCACCACAAATTGGGCTCCCTTTTCAAATCAAAATTGTATTTCAAATCCTACACAAATACCAAGTCTCCTAAGTAGAACCAAAAGTAAATGTGGATTTTTTTTAAAAATTTATTAAGGGCTTGGGATTTTTGGAAGGCAAGTAAAAAAACAAAATGGATTCTGAACATAATGAGAGTGAGCATTTAATTACCTATGCATATAGGAAGGCTTCATTTTTTATTATTCCTTATATACAAAAGAAAAATATACATTTACAATTCTTTACAAATCTTGGAGATTTGGGGAGGGTGTGTAAAAAAAAAAAAAATTGAATGTGAACATAAAAAGAGTGAACATTAATTTGTAAATGCTTGAAATTTTATTGAAAGTGAATAAAGAAGGAACTAGTGTGGAATTTGAACTAACTTTTTTTAATTAAAAAATTAGTCAATGGTTGTGATCCTAACTTGAGTACGCAACTGACTCCTAAAAGAAACAACAAAATGTCTTTATTAGAATTAAGAAAAGTTAAATGACTCCAAATGAAATTGAGTCAAAACTCAATGTCATTGTAAAAGAAAGGCGCACTTTACACAAATGAAAGTGTGTGAGAGGAAAAGGGAGGCACTTTCAAAACTACTTTGAATGCATTTTCATTTTGAATATTGGAATCTCAAAGTGTTATATAATTTTTGAACCTTGTTCAAATTTAGCTTTTTATAAATCGTTGAAAAGGTCTTGAAGTATAGAATACTCTAATATGATTGCATTACAAAAATAAAGATATGTAAAAAAATTAAAAATTAAAATCTTTTTTCAGTTGCACGGAGTTAAGGAATAATGTGTTTAAACTTTTCAAGTTTTTCATAGCGCATAACTTTTTTTAAATTACCCTAATACCTTGTGGCAAGTCATTGGGGACACATTATTAATTGTCAATCTTGTTACACAACTTGGACTTCATTTAAACTAGATAGTCACTTGCAAATATTTGCAAGTTGGATACAACATTCATGATCAAACGTGTTGGCAAAATGGTGAGTATCAAGGTATTGTGTTTGGTGCATGGTGGTTTGCAATTGTAGTATATTTTGTTATGAGGTGATTGCAAAGGGAATATCCATTAATGAAAACACACTTTAATTGATTAAAGAGTTTGATAAACAGACCTACTTTGAACAACTATCAAAACAAAATCATCTCATCATTTTAAACAAGTCAAATGTGTGTCAAGCAACAAACTAAGTATTAGACATGAGTCTAATTGGGACAGAAGTCTAAATGTGAAGGATTTTACAAAGAATTTCAATTTTCCCCCACAAATACACAAATGTCCCAAAATCTAGGAGAGTTTTGTAGAGGTGAGTGTTAACTCTCACTTAACTCATTGGGTTTTTTCCCCCTTTTTTTTCCCAAATTTTTTATGTTTCTAAAGTGATGACCATCCATAAAATGATTTTTCAAATTTGGCTGTAAACACAATATAAAAGTAAGAAAATTTAAGCATAATTCTTTTTTTTGGGCTACATATTGGAGCTTCATGTAGCAAAAATTTGGTGATTTCTTTTCCTTTTTGAAACAAGGGATTTGCAACAAACTATTCCTTTTTCATTTGAGTATGAAATTTGTTGAAACTTTCCAAGAATTTAGTAAACTTACCTACATCAAAAATATAAAAGAGGAAAAATTAATATAAGAAGCGGTCAAAAAACCAACTTTCATGAGATCACAAACCAAAAACAAATCCATAAGATTATAGTAAAAGTTTTTGAAATTTGAAAGTAACTTAACAATGGTTAACCATGTTTGGATGAATTATGATTACCATAGTAGGTGGTAGGCACACTCAACACTTTAAAGTCAAATACTTAATATATTTTCTCCAAGGATTCTGGCATATACACTAAAATAGAATTAATATGTAGTTTTTACTTGCTAAGTGCACCTTAATAAGGTATAATACAATTTCAAAAGTCCAGATTTTGTTTCCTCATAATTATTTAATGTTGAATGTGCAAACCTACTATGGTAATCTACATATCAACAGCACCTTATTTCAGATTCACTGATCTTGGGCTCACAACTTGATCGGATAAGTTCATGTAGATGATCTTGTACACACTATGTATTGAGTATAACTTTGTATGAAGTGATAAAAAAAATAATGGAAAGAAAAGGAACAATCCTTTTCATGTTGATGATGCTTTAGATATGACGGCAATGAGATGTTGTCAAAGGGGTTATGATACCATGACGAAGTGTTGCTTGGTTCTTAGGTTTGTAAGGGAGTTGTCAATTTTGAGTTTCACAACTTCTACAAAATGGGGAAATTGTTGGTTTTGGGTGTTCTTAATAAAATTTCAAGAATCAAAAGCTGTCCATCCTGGGTTTTAGGGTTTTAAAACAAGAAGATGAAAAATCAAAATGGTAAGAATCAATCGCTAAATGTTTTGGTTTGGTTTCAAAACAATTTTTCTCTTCACCTTGACGTTGTTTAAACAACCATCTAACAATAACTTCAAGAAAGGTCTCCACCTTTTTGAAGAAGCACGATACCCAAGCTCCAACATTTCTTTGTCTAAGATTGTGCATAGTTACAGGATCTCTATTGTCATTCTTTCCCTTTTGTACCAAAAAATTGAACTTAATAACACATGAGTACTGCATAACTCATTTGAGTATATTTGAGTATTTGATTTTTGCTGATTTGCTTGCTTTTGTTTTTTGTTTTTTGGGTTGTGTCTACTTGTGTTTTCATTTGTCTTGTACTTTTGATGAATGGGTTCTCATCCTTGATTTTTTTATTTACAGGGTTTTTTTTTCTTTACTGGTCATTCAAATCCATTTTTCAAGGATATGTAAATTATGTTCCATTAATTTTCACTTGCCATGTGCGTTACATTACATGTAGTTTACTTGCAAATATTGCATATCTTTTAGTAGGTAATGTGTACAACTTACGAAGAGTGGAGAGAATTAGATCCAATTTCATTGCCTCACTGTGCCCAAAGTTCCTTTTCCCTTTTGCCCCAGTGTTTTAGACACAACCTTACCTTAAGGTCAGTTTCGTTATTAGATACTCCTCAAAATAGTGAAATGAGTTTTGGTGAAAATATGAAGTTGACATGTTGAAAATCATCATAATTATCGTAGGCTACATTTTGAATAAGTTCATTACTCATGTGACAATGTCATAATGGATCACGGAAAATCCAATAATTTCAAATTTTTAATAAGAATTAACTTTTTGAAAAAAAAATTTATTCATTTTGTCAATGTGGAAACCAATCCTAGGCTACAGTATTTAGATAGAGTTGTGTGATCTCCTAGAGATAAGTAATGAATGCTTCGGGTAATAATTTCAAAAAGAATGTACATGTAATGGAAAACAAATAACATCTTGGGTACTAGTTGGGTAGGGCACATACCCATTATCCATGAGTGGAGTGAAATTCTCAAAGTGAAAGTTAGAGTTGATATTGTTTTGTAGTTTCTCCTGCTATCCAATGAGTGTGAGGAAACAATTCCTTTATGAATGGTATGTGCAAGGAGTTGGGAATTGTTGCAATACTTCACCTACCGCTGATGTTTGATGCTAAATAATTCCCGAAAAGATTGGTCTGAATGACATTTTTGTCAACATATTTGAGAATTAAAACACTCAACCAGTTCTTTTTCTTCTTTTTCTGTTTCCTCCTTCAATTTTGTGATGTAAACAAACTAGCAATCGTCCACAAGAAGATTTAAACAAATTTGGCTATAGAGCAGATATGGAAGTAGAAAATTTAAGAATCCTCTAACTCTTTTAGTGCTAAAAACTTCACGAAATTTTCACCACATTTGGTAATGAACCAACTTTGTAAGTGCCATTTCCATTTAAGCTTACCCTAATCACTAAAACCTTGAAGATCGTAATAAAGTTCAAAGGAAAAGAAGCTATGCCAGTGGTGCAATTGTCAATTATTATAACTCAAAAGAAAGAAAGATTTACTGGCTGCTGAAGACTGTACATCTTTCTTTCTTCCGCATGTCCTTCAAGTAACATAATTGCATTAGTGCTGCTTCATACAAGTTCCTCAGGTCCCAAGTTTGACCAATTGCACCAACTGAACCGTGCAAAAAAGTTAACTAGTCACCTTTGGTAAACAGAGCTTCTCACCTGGATCATGAGAGAGCTGTTAGTTCACGTTACCACACACCTTTCTCCCATTCAGATTGCACAATGTGTGATGAATATCATAATCCACTTCTAAGAACACATTGCCAACCACCTTCTCCATTTCAAGTATCATCAATTTGTCATGGTGGCATGATGGTCAAGGTGGCATCCATACTTGTGGGAAAATAGAACAAGAAACAGGAAACCAGACACACAGAATTAAACCTGCAAAAAATTGGAATTGTTCTTAAAGCTTGTCAGAAATTCTACTTCTTCTCTTGACCGGGAAAGCAACAATTTCATTCCACTGGTGCCAGGCAGGCCCAGCTTCTCTTGTCAGATAAACATCAGGGTGCCAGCTTCATTTTCCAAGCATAATATAGTTTCTTATCAAAGAGTGTGATAATTGCTCAGAGTATTCAGATCCATATCAATAATGTTACAGAGTACATCTGTTCTCTCCAGTGTACCATAAATCAGGGGCAGGTAGCTGACCTGGAGTGATGGCAGTTCCAGAGATACTGAGGTGGTTAAGCAGTCTGCGGCAACCTGCAGATACCTGGAGCTGAAGCTCAAGAAGAGCTTGGAATGGGTCAAAAGCTCATATGAAGCCAAAAAACACTTCAATGAGTATAAAACACCTCAATTACCACTTTGCAGCTGGTATGGACGCAAAAGCATGTGTTTAATACTAAATCGCAGAAACCTGAATACTTGGTTAAGCTTAACTGACAATGCTTGAAAGGTTTTCTGCAAATTGAATTCATATTATGTGACTACAAAATCAGAACATGGATAAATTGACAAGAGACCCCAGATTGGAAAGGACCATCATAGGTTATAACAAGAGCTCCAATTTCTGCAACATTCACTATCACACAATCCCCAAGTGTTTCAGCTATTATGTCAAGGCAGAAGGCACTGAATGCCTGAGATCCAGAGGCATAATGAAGCACCAGAGAAGCTCATTAACAACAATTACAAACTTATAAGAATCCTGAGTAAAGCATTTTGAAATACAGGTTGCCAAAGTGCAAGAGGTTATTCAAGACCAAGTTTGTCTCCCACCACATAAACTAGCCAGTGATTGAATATACTGTGGCATTGCAAAACAATGCAATCTATTTCTCTTAAGCACCATGACATTGTTATCATGTCAAATACACTTAGTTCCCACCAAAAAGATACCCCAAAGATGACCCCCCTCCTGGAGCTGCATGTACCTTCGTTGTTGGCCGATCCTGTGCCAAGATAACATTGTGTGAGATGTCATGAGACGTCATGTTTTCTTACAGGACTCACATTGACTTGGCATAGACAAGGAATAGAAATGCATTCTCCTTACAAAGTCTAGTAAAGAGAGGGCCTTTATTTCAGGGAGGAAAAAGAGAAGCTGCCAATGTTATAGGTGCTGTCGCATATAAAGAAGGCCATTTCAAACCAAGCAAATAGGAAAGAATGAAGCACTGCATAAGAAAGGTCTGGAGCAGATGTGGAGATCCAGAGTGGGAATGCAGTTTCAATCACCAGGTTTCACTGCTTGATTTGGTGAGGGAGAAAAAGGTGGCTTCCTTCCTAAACTGACAGTGGACAGGATGGCAAGGTTATGACCAGCAACATTGTCAGGTGTTTGAGCTGACAAAGATAGAGCTGCAGAGCAAATTATACTATTGGGATTAACATGGAGCACAAGTAGTAGGATTGGAAAACTCACAGTGATGAAGTTGCCAGTGTTCTGGCCATCAGCACGGTGATAGTTATTGGAGTTTCTTCCCATTTTTTTCTGTCCTCCCATATCAAGTGAGGTCCCACTGTCCTCCCCAGCTTTGACAGGAGCCAACGCAGGTTTCTCCTCAGGGGGAGGATTCCTGGCCAGCCCTGCAGGCCGCTGCTCAGCTACTGTGGGCTGTGGAGGCTGTGCAGCTGCCCTTCCTACAGGCTTTGGCTGAGCAGTCTCTGTTGATCCAAACAAATAGCCCAATGAGCTTTGTCCTCCTCCACTGCTTCCACCCCGCACCATTTTGTATTTTCGCTTTTCAGGAAGGACAAAGGAAAAACGAAATGCCTTGGATTCTGAAAAACCCAAGCGCACCAAAACAACAGGTCAAGCAAAGTAGATCTTGGTACGGGAGTTCACAAGATGAACATTTTCCATCAGCATCACCACAGCCTGAAGAATCGCAACAAACTGATGTTATCCAGAAACTCTGTCACAAAATACTAGGGCAAGAGGTTGCTATTTCATTTTATGGAAACCCTAGAATGCAGCAACAAAGCACCATGAAACAAGATCCTTCTGAACAAACAAAACAATAGAATGCAGAGTCCTTCTTCAGATAGACTTTTCATTAGAGCAGAAAAAAGACAAAGCACCTGACTACTAACAACAACAACAAACACTCTTCTCCGAGGCTCCTAAACAACTCTCTGCTAACGAAGCAAAGCAACTTCAAACAATGAGGGCTTCACTCTGTCCTGATACCTCTGAAAACAACAACAAGAAAGCCCCGCAGCTGCAAAAGGAGGAAAATACTGCTCCTCTAGATCTCGTCTGCCGTCTTGCACAACAGAAACACACAAAATATGTAGGTAGCCAGTTCCCTCTGTGTCTGTCTATCTTCTGTCTCTCCCCCCTTTTTTCTTCTTATCTACCTATGGCCTTCTTTCTTTCTTCCTCAGCGGATTGAAAAACCAAAAAACAGAGCAGCACCAGAAGCTACGGAAAACACAGAACGGATTTGTGAGCCTGCAATGAGCGAGAAGTACCTCAGTGACGCCACAGATCGCAGGGAAACAAGACACTTGCAGCGGGAATAAAAGCTTGCGCGCTATGGAATCCGCACAAAACGTCGACACTACAAAAAGCACGCACACAAGCAAAGCAACTTCAAACAATGCGGGCTTCACTCTGTCCTAAATACTACCGACAAGAAGAAGCAAGAAGAAGAAGAAGAAGACCCCGCAGCTGCAAAAGGAGAAAAATACGCCTCCTCGAGGTCTCGTCTGCTGTCTTCACAACAAAAACACACAAAATATGTAGCTCTCTCTCTCTCTCTCTCTCTCTCTCTCTCTCTCGCTAGCTAGCTCGCTCTCTCTCTCTCTGTGTCCTTTCTTCTTCTCTACCTGAGACTTTCTTTCTTCCTCAGCAGAAAGAAAAGTAACAAGCAAAGCGTCAACAGAAGCTACGGCAAACACAGAACAGATTTGTTAGCCTGCAATGAGCGTGAAGTACCTCACTGGACCAACGGATCGTAAGCAGACACGACACTGGCGGAGCAGCGGTAAGAAAAGCTTGCGCACTATGGAATCCGCACAAGGAAACGTGGGCAGTACAAAGGCACCCACCCACACTCTCAATCAAGTAGGTACTCTCTCCACTGCGCCCCTTCACTCTTGACCTAAAAAATCACCAACTCCCAAAATGGGGAAAGCCCTAGGGGAAAATTCTTGTCCAATCCAAAAATGGGAAAGCCCTAGGGGAAAATTCTTGTCCAATCCAAAAATGGGAAAAACCCTAGGGGCAAAAATTCTTGTCCAATCCAAAAATGGGAAAACCCTAGGAGCAAATTCTTGTCCAATCCAAAAATGGGAAAACCCTAGGGGCAAATTATTGTCCCATACAAAAATGGGAAAATTCTAGGGGGGACCCTTAGGGGTGGTTACCACGTATGTCTCATTTCGGATTGGGCCAAATAGTGTATTTGGTTCTACTTAACCTCCTTCCCATGCCTAAATAGTAGGTGTAAGACTACTCTAAACCCTACCACCTTTGTGATCTACATAGGTGTTGGCTAATCATGGGGTTTGCCTCATGCTCACTAAGACCCCATGGGTGGAGGAAATTTTCAAATTGGGGGGGCCCTACGACAAGGGTAAAGACCACACATGTGGAGGACATTTTCAACATGGAGGACCTAGACTAAGGGTAAAAGGCCCCACAATTGGAGGACATTTTCAATATGGGGGACCTAGACTAAGGGTAAAAGGCCCCACAAGTGGAGGACATTTTCAATATGGGGGACCTAGACTAAGGGTAAAAGGCCCCACAAGTGGAGGACATTTTCAAAATGGGGGGGGGGCCTTAGAAAAGGATAAGGACCCACATACAGAGGACATTTTCAAAAAGGGGGGGGGGGCTAGGCCAAGGTTTAAGGCCCACGAGTGGGGAGACATTGTCAAAATGGGCGGCATAGGACAAGGGTATAAAGCCCCACCACGGTTGGGAGATATTTCCAAAATTGGGGTGTAGGACTACCCGTAAGGTCCATGGGTGGGGGGACATTTCCAAAATGGGGAAAACCTAGGACGAGGGTAAGGCCCACAGGTGTTGAGACACTACCAAAATGTGTGGCCTCGAACAAGGCGGTACCATAAAGCATGAGGTGGATTAGGGCCGGTGAGGCAAAAACATACCTAAATCACAGCTAGAATGAACCTACACCTACATAGGAGTAGGAGCGGAACGGTTCTTACGCCTACTCCTTGCCTACTCCTTTAAAAGTGAATAAGAACACAAGAACTAAAAGCCAAGAAAAAGTTTTTGTATGAAACCCATTCTTTTACTTTTTGTATAAAGACAAGAATTATAATATTAGTGTATTAACTTAGCCTAGGGTTATTTTCTTTAAAATAAATTCATGAAAAAACCTAGGCTAAGTTAAAGGATTATTTTCTTTAAAAAATAAATTCATTAAAAAATATTATTATATAATTTTTCCCCATCACCTATTATAATATTGTTATATATGTGTAGTGAAACAATTCAGAGTTTTTTCATTATCCAAATCTAGTAAAATAACAATGAAAATAAACATTTTTATTATTTTTGGACCTTGTTGATTTTAGTGCAAAAGGACTAGTTAATAAGGACATTTTTTTGGGGGGATTAATGTTCGATAATTTTGGACAACCATATGTTGCATTAGAGAATTTCATAAGTATATTTATAATTTGATTTTGAGGTCTGAAATTTTATTTTATTTTATTTT
>Ga0116231_10003695_pt1 | contig 31545 bp, 21 predicted proteins | sample S1TSphgellanicum_2_FD_89695 | JGI IMG/M metagenome (GOLD analysis project Ga0116231, IMG submission 89695) | Host-associated microbial communities from peat moss isolated from Minnesota, USA - S1T2_Fd - Sphagnum magellanicum MG | ecosystem: Host-associated > Plants > Peat moss > Unclassified... | reverse complement strand
GGGGGGGGGGTGGGAGGGGGGGGGGGGGGGGGGGGGGGGGGGGGGGGGGGGGGGGGGGGGTAATAAGCTGAGGTGCTATTGGGAACATGTCGGGGGAGCACATTGAGAACTTGAAGAACATGTCGAGAACAGGAAGGGAACAAAGTGAGAACGTTGTGGGAACACATTGGGAACAACCAAAAGATCAAAAAAAATTCCCTCCAACACCCAACAACCCTCGAACAGGAGTTGGCACAAGAGTAGGGACTAGTGACTTTTTTTTTATCTTAAAGTAAAAAAAGTAGCATAACTAGTCGTTACAAAATTTACATTACCGACGTACCTAGCGTAGTAAAAAAAGTAAATGACACATTTATCCATTCCATCATGAAACTGTAGCGGCGGGTAATTAGGGTTTCGGGAATATTTGGGTACTCGTGTCGTTGAGGTATGTAGGTAGGTAGGTAGTACCTAGGTACCTACTTTCCTACCTACCCGGCTGTCCTTTCCATTACAAATGTGGGCTGAAATAAGAGAAAACCCTAATTAGGGTTTTTAGGGGAAAGAGGTGGGTACCCCCATTGGGAATCGTCTGCTCCGTTTTTAATTACGAATCCGTTACAAAATTGGGGTCAAAAAATTGCATTTGGAACCCATCTCTCCCCAAAAAAAATTATGTTTAAATTTTCTTTTAAATTCAAATTTTTTTTTTTCCAAAGCATGTGTCATTTCAAAATAAACCTATAGTACCCCAAAAGTTGGAAATTTTTGCACCCCAAGCTTTACCCTCCATTCCTAAACCCTAAATAGTAACCCCTTTTGATGCAACCAACATATGAACCAAACCATAGAGCTAATCAAAATTATGAAAGACATTTCATTTCACACAAGTTCGAGTTCTTTAGATAAGCAAATTGAACTTTATTAAAAAAGTTGTCAAGTAGGCTAAACATTATAGATAACTAATTAGTTTCAATTACCTTAATGTTTTATTGGATTCAATATCGTACTTTTTAATCAAATTCGGCAACAAAATTGTCAAATAACTAATTAAATCTCAAATCTTAACTTGGTTATAGTTTTAAATCTTAACTTGGTTTTTTAATTCTAAAAATTTTCACAAATAATGATTAGAAAAATTTATGAACACATTATTTTTAAGTTTATGGGAGAATCTAATGTGTTTAAATTGTTTCACTCTTAAATTCTTGAATTTTAAGGTTTGCAATTCAAACCTAACAGTTGAAATCTTGCATATTCTTAATTTTATAAAACTTTTGACACAATTAATAAATAATTTTTCATGAATTTGGCTCAAAATCTTTTTAATTTATGCTAAAATCATTCAAGTAATACGGTTAATAACCTTTTTTTTTTGTAATTATCAATTTTTTGGAAATTTTAACATTGTTGAAATTAGTGTCCGTTGTTTTAGAGAAATTTTGCCACTTGGTGAATTGCCAAAAGGCGTTGCCAAACTTACAAAGGATGTTTTGGGTTTAGGGTTTACAAAATTCACCATATTTTGAGAGAAAATTGTCAAAATTTGCCACATTTAAACATTCCTTTCATGGAGGTTGCTAATACAAAGCAAGATTTTGAAAAAAAATCTACAACCCACCTCGGACAATTGCAATCTAATGTTGACTAAAAGTTGGGGATCCTCACCAATGGACCTACTTAACAAATTTGGAAAAAAACAAAATTAAAAATTAAAAACTAGTCAAAACAATGAAATTTCAATTTACATAATGCCAATTTTTTTGAAAACCTAAAAGATAAGTTATGGTCATTAACACGTTCTTTCATTGTGGTCACAATTATATGTTTTGCCAATAATATAGCCTTGAACTTTGGTGGAAAATGGAATATTTTGAGGGCAAATGTCAAAATCTAACACAAGATTTTTGAATTCATAAAAATCACCACTTAAAACTTTCACCCATCGTCAAAAGCACAAATCCTTCACACATTTTATAACCATTTTGAGGTCTTTATAGGTAAATTGAAACATTGCAAATAACAATTAAAAAACATAAATGCAAATGCAAACAAAAATCAAAAAACGTAATCATCATTGTTATGTTTCAAAATGGATGAAAATGATTAAAATCTTCATTTATATATCAAAATATTTTTTAAATACAACCCAAAAATCTCAGAAAATATTTATATTACATGCCCCCAAAGTGCATTTTACTAACTTAATTAATTATTCAACACTCAAGTGTTGAATCCATTAATGTGATAGTTGTAAAACTATGTACCTTTATAATCCTAAATTTTAATTTGTTGTACAACTTTGCACATATATAATCTACAATCTTTGGGAATATATGTGATATATTTATGGAATTGGACCTAATTTTAAAACTAAGCTTGAAGGTTTTACAATTTGAAAAAATGTGCCAAAATAAAAACTAGAAGGATCAAAAGTTTGAAGAATTGTGATCAAACTTTCATGCAAAGAACTTAGCAAAGTTTTCAAACCAAGATTGGAGGTTTTTTTTAAATGAAGAATTGGCCAACATTAATCAAACTAATGTTGGTTGGTTTTTTTTTTTTCCAAAACAAAAGGGGTAGGTCTTTTTTGACAAAAAATTGGGTCCCACATGATATCAAACACATGAATTTTGAAATTTTTTTGAAGCCCTACTTTTGTCAATTTGCTAACTTTAGCAATATTTGAATTATCAATTTATTTGGTTTTTCTTATTATACCCAAATATTATGCATAAAGGTTGGGTTTGAAATACCTAACTTCATAACTATGTAATATAATGTCAATGTAGGTATTTATAAATAAATAAAATGCATCCAATAAAATATATATGGATTCCTTCGACATATTTCATAATTGTTAATTCATGCTTATGACATTTACATTAAAAGGGGAGTTCAAAGTGGAAATAAAATTGAAAAACTATAGCCGTGCAAAAATGATATTTCAAATGATTTCAGGTTTAAATATTCAAAAACATACTTGGACAAAATGTGGAAATGTACAAGTCAAGTTTTGGATTGATTTGGTTTTCATCATAAACCCATTACATAGAATAACACGTTTCATTAAACAAAATCAACTACCATCCATCAATACAACGTGTAAGATGAATGTTGAGTGGATAGGAAGCATTTTTTCATCTCATTTATATCCCTAATTCATTAAGGTGGTTAATTACATATTAACAATCTACCTACTTACCTACCTTGCAAAATATAAACTAGTTTAATTAATAACACCCTAGGGAAGAAATGAAACATCTTATTAGAAGCAACATGAAGAAAGCTTAGGTATGTTAAATGGATCATACCAAGCTTTTTAAATGTGAAATATTCATCGCCTTACCAATATCAATACCAAGGTTTCACCTATATGTCAATACAACATTGTTGGAAACCTACTTCTGGCAACTAATTACTAATGGGCTTTCAATGGATGGTGTATTGGTGGGTGTTGGGTCACATTATCCCATTTTTCCTAGGAATACAAGAAGCCCAAGAAGACAAGCAACATTTTGTAAATAATGCCAAAAATTTTGTTTCAAAGTTTCATTGATATTTTCACCATCAATTTGCATTGACGAATATTAATGGGCCCCTATGTCATTGACCCAATTATTTTAAATTATCTTATAAGGTCCAAATATTATTTTGATTGAATTAGGATTAACTTCAAATTTCTTATGGAACCTTGGTAAATTCATTGTATTTTTAAAATTAATTTTAAAATGAAAATCACTTAAAATTCAATATATTTAGTTAAGTTGGTTGAAAAATTACAAAACCACATACTTGCACATCACCTTGTTGAAGACTATTTAATGGCATGAAAAATGGAACATGGGGTTATAATGTGTGTAAGAGGGATTTAATAGTTCAATAAAAAAAGGAATAGTGAAAAGGGATGCATTTGTATGAAATTCACAAAGAACAAGAACAAGATGTTGGTTTTCTTAGAATTTGTGGTGGAATTGCCTTCCTTTGAAGCTTGGTTTTCCATTGTTGTTACAAATATAGTAACAACAAGATAAAATGTTCAAGAAGATGTGATCCTATAAGTTTTTCCCCCATTCAAACTTGGTAGCATGTATTACTTTATGTGTGTTTTTGGGAATCATAGCTAGTAAGTGTAAAATTACATCTATCAACCTTAGATGTAATGGTATCAATCACATTTGAAAAAGAATGTATTCCAATGATCGGGAACCCCTTCATGGTATCATTTGAATATGTTGGGTGGAATCATAATATATTAAACATAGATTAGGAGGTTCCAAATTGTTGTACTTCCTTGCAATTAGGTGGTGCCAAACTATGGAAGTTCATTAAATGCCATAGTGAAACATAATGACCATGGATTCACTTCAATGAACTTTGAGTATTTCATCTTGTTTTCAAGTTAATATTAGATTAACAAATGTCTTCTTTTGTAGAGGATGTAATAATGCCAAAGAATTGGAAGATATGAAAAAACTAAGAGGGTGAATGCATGAATTCACAGAAAAAAATCCATTTTTAAAATTTTAAATGGGAGATAATGTTGATCATGTAGGTATACAAATGTCAACTCCAATTGAGAGAATAGCCTTGCATTTGGTCCATGCATTAATGATGTGGTTAAATCATGAATTGATCACCTAAAAACAAATAGTTGTTAAAAGGGATTGCAATTGTTTTTGAAAGGTGACAATGATAGCACCACTATTTTTTAGTGATGAATTCCTACAATCTAGCAATGTTTTTGAAAAAAATAGATTTTTTTTTTAATTCCCAAATTTCTAGGGAAAAATTTCGAAAAACAACGATGTTTTTATACATTGTTGAAATAAGTTGTAACCAAGACACAAAGGGTTTTTAATAAATGTTTATTTACATAGTTGGTCTATAGCAAAATGTGGCTAAGTCTCCTTTTGGATGATCACTAACATTGTGGCAACATCACAAAATTGAAAAAAAAAAACCATTGAATGTTGAAAGAATACAACCCAATATGTCTTCATTAAAATTTGGAGGCAAGTAAATGCATGGACTTGCTAGCAAAATTAATTCATTTGCTAGCCAATTAAACTTGGTAGCAAGTAATTTAAGTTTCAAGTAGGGTTATGAATGGCTAGCCCCAAATTATCTTTGAAGCAAAAGACTTGAACATCCATTTGCATGTGACAAATAAACATTTCATGGGTGGGCTCTATTATCAAATTCAATGAATTGATGAAGGTTTAAGAACAATTGGCAAGATTGATTCAAAGAATAAATGCCAAAATTTCAATGTGAATCAACTTGGAATTTCAAAGTTCCATATGGCAAACTACGACATTCACAAGAGGATGTATTAACTAGCTAGTAAACAATTAGTTTGATCAATGTTGAAAATTATGGATTTCCATTTAAATGATATATTTGAAATTAATGCATTACTTAAAATGTGTTAGCAATCTAATATTAATATCACCTACTTATTATGTCTCTTTTGAAGGTGAATCAAATATTGAATCCTTTTAGCAAGTTTGATTTTTTTTTTAGTCATTATTGTGAAGTTATGGCAATTGTTGACTTGGACAAAATAAAAATTCATGATTCATTTATAATGTATAATATTGGTTTTTTTGGGCTCAATAATGATTGCTTGAACTTTCAAACTTTTGAATTTAATTTTATGTAATTCCATAAATTCTTAGCATTTAAAAAAAAAACCCTTTTCATTATCCATTTATTAAAATTTTAATGTGAATATTTTAAGAACAAGTACATGTTTTCAATTTTATTTATCCACCAAGTTTGAATTTTTACACTACAAATTTTCAATTGATGCTCATGGCTTGCTTCTAAAAGATTTACATTTCATATGATTCTTGCCATATTTTGTTTTCTCGTTTCCAAAAATTTGCTTGATATCATTTGCGACCAATCAAAAGGGAAAAAAAAACCTTATTTTATTGGTTGTCATGAAACAAATAAAAATGTTTCATGATATTTCAATGTGCATTTCCAAGACCAATATCATTATTGTAATGTGCTTTCAAAAATTAATTTTAAAATTATTTCCATGATCAAGTTTAAGAGAAAAACTCAAAATCTACTTTGATTACATTTCAATTCAATTACATTATGGGTTGTACTTTGCATATGGAGGTTGAAACCAATGTTGTGTGGTTCTTCCTTGTTAAAAGAACCTCTAACCTTGGTTTTGACACTTGTTTATTCAAAGGTTATTTGGGAGTGGGACCTAATTTTTCCAATTTTGAAAACCTTTTGGCATTTTCTTCAAATTCAAGAACATGGTTCAATTTCACATATGCAATACAAATTTTTTAATGCTAAAGATTGTATAACTACAAATTTTTACAACAAATTAAAATATGGTCAAAATTCAACAACTAATTTCAAATTAATACTGAATTGTGAAGTTCAACCTACTTGTCAACTTTTTTAAAAATTCAACTTACATATGTAAAAACTTGGCTTTATTTACAATATTATTCTTTCATGGTTTTGGTTTCAATTCTAGATTTAACAAAAGCTAAGTTCCACATTTAGTTATTGTGTTAATTCCAATTAAAAAGGTGCCAACTTGGGTCTAAGTCACAAGAACTTAAACTTGAACCCCCCAAATTTAACATTCCAAATTAGATACTCTCACAACATGTTAACTTTGGGGGGTTAACATATGATAATCAATAGCATTATTGATATCATTATTAATATTAGCAATAAATTTATATACCAAACCAACATTGGTTGAAATATGTTTTGGCTTTTTCCTTTTGACAAATGTTGGAGCTTTTATGCATTTTACACACATAATTTGTGTTTGTGATTGCAACAAAAAAAATTTTTGTATTGATATTGTATTGTGGCAAATTTTTGTGTTGCTACGATATGTTTGTGTTTGCATCAACATTATTTATAACATTTTGTTTCAAAATATTTTTAGGCTTTCACGATTTCACATTTTGACATTTTGTTAAGTTTTCAACCTCTATGTTTCTATTTCATGTGACGATTCTCTACAACGTTGATTGTGAAAAATTCCATGGGGAAACAAAATAATTTTCCATCATTAAAGTGACAATCAAATCTATGTAGCAACCCACCATTGGTGTGGACAAAACACAAATTACACAAGCCCAATGAACAAGGATAATGATGTTGAATAGGAAGCAACATGTAACGTCCAATTTGCTAAACTACCAAAAAACTAAAGGTTTTAGCGACCCCATAACCACATTCCACCTACTTCATCAATTTTCATCCTTAATGGTCCTATTGTTGTTGTCCAAATCCAAATTCCTTACAACATGAGTTACATCATGTGCCACCCCATAGGTCAAACATCCAATACCAACAACATGACTTGATCTAAGAAATGTTTTATTTCTTATAATCCTTCCCACAACATCACAAGCATGAAAGAACACATTGTTGATGAACATGGTGTTCTTTTAGTTCAATACAAAACACAAAAGAAAGCAATCGATGAAATCCTTAAAAATGGTTGATAAAAAGATTTAAAAAAAACAAGATTATGACTCCTACCACCATTAACGAGTTATTCTCTAACTAAATTCTTTGCACACTTAATGATCTTGGTTAACAAAGGTTCATTATAGATTTTGTCCTATTGATTACTAAAGGTTACCTACCATTATCCCTAGTTGAAAACCCTTGTTTGTGACATCTTATGATGCGGTAATATGATCAAATCAAATTTCCATCATGCAAGCAAGTTCTTTAGGAGCATATCCCAACTATTTTGGCCAAGGTGATGGAACAATATGTGTTCCCATACATTACACAATGTGTAATAGCCAAATTACTAGTTTTGACCTTTGGATGTCCATAGTTGGATTTGATAAATTTGCATTAACTATCGATTTTATTAATGATGAGCAAGTGTTTTACTCACTACTATAGGGTTGTTTGAAGTTTTTGACACCTCTCAAATAACATTAATTGGGTAGGTGAAATTTTTATTGGTTGAATGTGATCTCATAAATAAGATCATAGCATGTGTGAAGGATGAGGCCACAAACTTGAACACCTTTACTTATGCGTTCACAAGTGTTGTATCTTATGCACAATGCAATTTTTTACACCTTTTAATGGCACATGTTTTGAGCATGTAATGTCTAAAACATGTTAATATAATACCAGTAATGACACTATAATTGAATATAGGATGAAGGAAATAAATGTGGCACAAGTTCAAAATCCCTTGTAAAAAATAACAATTTGAACAAAAAAGTTGGGGAAGGAGGCAAGAATTGAAACTCACATGTACAAAAGTTAACTTGAAGCCACAAAGTTGAAGATGCTTATAAATTTTTAGTTTGCTTCGAATCTTATTTTGTTTTAAAAGACCTTGGAACACAACATCAAAATGTGTTTTTCATGACTAAAACATTTTATGATTATGCTCTAATTTAATCATGTTTTTAATCACATACCTTTAGTCATTTTTGTGACTACATTACACTTGCATTATGATTACATGACTACACTTCAATTGCAATTACATGATTATAATTATTTTGCAACCACATGAATAACCTACCTCTATTAATAGTTTATTTAAATACTAGCTACTAGTTAATTATTAGCTACCTACATACCTATTAAATAGTAAGTAGGTACCCAATACTCATTATTTACACAACTATTACATCAGTAGGTTTATTTACAAGGTAATAGGTACCTACCTTAGATATATATTAGTTATTACCTACCAAGGTATTTACAAGGCAAGTATTTTTTATTATTACCTAAGTAGATACTAGGTAGTAGGTACCTACCCTAGGTATGTACTAGTTACTACCTATTATATAAGTACATATTTTAACTAGGTAAATAGGTTAAATTATTTCATTAAGTTAGAAAAAATGTTATGATAATACAATGACAATTTTTTATCATGTAAAAAAATGTGGTATAATAATTAAAGTGCGGGGGGGTTTTCCTTTAATGTGGAGGTGAAAAATTCAAAAATTCACACTTGCAACCTAATCCTAGGTTAATTAACATAGGTTAAGTTTTTAGCTTAGGTTAAAATGCTAACTTAACTTAAGTATTTAGCCTAACCTAAGTTGTTAGTTAGGCTAACTTACATTCCTGGATGGGCTAAGGCCTACATTCTTAGGATATGAATTAGGTTTTTAGCTTAGGATATCCAAAACTTTGATAGGTGTAACCTAACTTAAGTTAGTAGGCTAAAAGAATATATTTTTGATATCCTTCATGATTATAGTTGTAAAAGACATTGCCTTTCATGAATATAATTATAAAAGACATGTCGTATATGATGTATCATATTGATTACATAGTCATGTAATCATGGATGCCCTAAATGACTACTAATTTAATTATGGATGTAATTTGGGATTAGAGATTTTGGCATGTGTATTTTGCAACCATAAACTTTTACTAGAATTGACAAACCTTTAAGCTATACACTCAAATGCCATTAGGATCAACTTGGGCATTTGCGAAAACAATGATAAAAACCTCGGGCCTTATTGTGCAACAATGCATGTTGAACCAAATTAAGCGGTATTAGTTGCTCTCATATGTTTTATTTGTTGTTTTTTCAATCACTAATAAACAATGTAAAAATGTCGCAACCCTAACATTGAGTTTGTAATAAAGTGTGAAGTGCAATGGCCCATGAGGCCAAAAGTGTGTTTAGGTGTGAAACACACTCTCACAAATGGTGGAGAATGCAAGGGATGAAGCCTAATGACTTCCAAGTGCAATCCCACTTTGGGAGTTGCACTCGTGCAGGAGTTGCAAATGTTCAGAGCCTTGGTTGGAAATGCAAACAAACATCAAATTGGGCCCCCATGATACCATTAGAAAGGTCTTGAAACGTAGATGCTTAAAGTGCCATCGCTTTGATCATTTAGACCTGATTTGCATGAGTTATGATAATAAAAAAAAAGGCAAGAATCAAATTGAGAATTTGACTCCCGACCACAAATCCCTTGAAAGCAGGGGTCAAATGAGGTTCAATTGGAGCATGCTATACGCCATTGACAAGATATTTTCAAGGGCTCTAAGATATTGTCCTTGAACTTTAAAAAAAAACTTTATTTAAGAAAAATATGAGCGTCCAAAGTTTTGGGACAACAAGAGTCCCAATTTTGGGACTCCCATTTAAGAGTCCCAAGGAAAAATGACATTTGGATGTAGTCCTCACGGAGAGGCACAAAGTATACTATAGGGAGGGGAATGGTGTTTCCTCCTAAGGGTTGCGGGCTATGTGAAGCTTGTGCTTGAGGTTGTCCTTATTAAATTCACTACATCACTTCCATTCAACTTACGTTAATCGTTTTATTTTTTTGGTTGTGCAGGTTGATATCATATTGAACTCTCGCTTGTGAGTTCATCCTAGTCCCATCCTAAAGCTCCAACACACCCTCCTACCCCCAAAATGCTACAAATTAGGGAATGTGCCCCAACTCTATTATTCTTTCTCTATTTCACTCTAGGACCCACCTTTGGGTTCCTTGAGGAATTTGGGGGCACATCATAAAAAATATCAAATTCAAGTAGTTAACTCCACCTTTGACATGTGGAAAGCTTGAGCCTAAGTTGGAGATTTTGTATTTAAGAATTGTCCTCAAAGTCATCATAATGTTGAACCACTTTCCAAAATTTGTTATGTGTTTCAATGTTATTGCCACACACAACATGTGTGTTCTCCAACTTGATCTTAATTTTAAAAGGTTTCAATGTGTCATGGAACATGTCGGCAATGAGTGAACAACAACAATTGTGGAAAAATATGACCAATAGATGTTCATGCCTCTTTTAATGAAAGCCTTAAAGGATTTGGACCCCAAATGTGTAAAGAAAATTTTGCCTTTGACACTCGACCTTGATGATTCCTTGTGAAGAATTGTAACTTCTATTGAGGAAGTTAATCTATCCTTGGTGAAACCAAATTTATCCTTGTATCATCAAATATTTAGGAATGATGTAAAACCACCATTAGTGTGGTGGAAATATCATGCAAAAAATAACCTACTATTATTTTTTTTGTTCATTAGTTTTTGGTATTCCAAGGTTCCATATGAAACAAAACACATTTTTAGTATTGTCATAATATTGACCAATTTGTAATGATGTTGATTGGGAGTGCATAACTTGGACAAGCTTGTTATGATTTTGAAAAACTAGCTAAGTGATGCAAGATTAGGTTGCCTTCTTATTGTTGGAGGGATGGAAAAGTTCTTCACATCTAAAAAGGAACTACTTGATAAATATGAGGAGTTGGAAGAGGTTGGATACTTTGAAAACTATTACCTTATGATTATAGAATGAGTGGAATTTTAATGTTGAGTTTTGAATCTATAATTAATTTTTGGCATTGCAATGATTGATTTAAAAATTGCTTATGTAAATGTGGGTGTTACATTTTGTAATAAAACAAAACAATTCCTAGTTTACCATGACACACCACATTTCTATGGGTACTATTTAATGTCGGTGATGTATTTATAATGGAGCAAAAATATTCCCAATTTATATTTTTTGGGGGGGCAATCTACCATGTCATAGTACATTTCTATTGAACTTTATTGGTTGTTATGTGTAAGTGATGCATTATGTAATAGAGTAGAATTGATATAGTTTTCAACATTTTTTTTGACAATTTGACATGACAATGGCTTGTTATCATGATTTAAATGTTGGTGATGGATTTTATAGTAGAGCAAAGTTGCTCCTAGTTTAAGGCATTTTGTTTTACCACGACATTTGGCATTTGAATGGCTACGCTTTTGATTGCATTTGAATTTGTGATACATTTTGCAATAGAGTAAAGTTGTGTTCCTAATATATGACATCTTTAATGATTAAATCCATGATATAGTATGAAAGATGAAAGCCTTAAAACCAAACCAAAATTTTGGTATAAATTGAAGATTTGTTGGTTCTTGCATTAATACCAAAGTCCATTATGAATATTAATTATTATTAAATTATTAAAGCATATATTATTGATATCATTGCACACCCATTTCATAAACCCAAGTTTATTTATACTAGGTAAATATGAAAATTGTAAAAATCTTCCAATATCATTCTAAGGCTATTGTGAAAAAAAAAAAACCTTTAATACAAAGACCATGCCAATATGTCAAAATGTCAATACCAAATCGACATTGGTTGAAAACAAGATTTCAAAATGATGCAATCTTCATGCCAAGGGTATTATTTGTAATTAAAAAATAATGAGGTTTTCACCATGATACAAATGTGAGTGTTAGTTAACCTAATGGCAACCCTCACCCCATGAAAAAGAAATCTCCTTCGAGAACCTTAATTGAAAGGTGGGCTACCAATGAGCCCATCTTCATTATTTTCCCCCTTCTTTTTCAATCTACATTGAATCATCTTTTCCTTTTTCAAATTTAACCAACATTTCAAAAAATTCCTTTTTTTTCCCCAAACTTGTATAACTTTATTCTTCTTCCAATTTGAATATATTATTCTTTTTTTGGTTTTGTCATGTCTCTTTTATTACATATTTTTGTTTCACCTTAACATAGAAAAAAATAATTTAGGACAATGAATGTGGTATTGCAAGAAAATGTTGATTTACAAGTTCAAATGTATAGAAAATGTTTAAATAATGACACGCATGATCAAAACAATATTAATATGACATGTTCATATCCAAAAAATTAGTATGTATCGTTTAATGAAACTTCAATGTGTTTTCTTAAATGATGAAAATTTACATATCAAGAAAATGTAAATGACAATGAAAATTGTTTATTGAATATTTCATATCATATCCAAAACAATAAAGCCCACACCATTTCATTATAAAAATACTAAAGAAATATCCACATCTTGTAATAAGTTGTCCCACCTTTTTGTTATGTCCAATTTAGTTTAAATCTTGTAATGGACCTTCATAAATCTTAAATGAAATTGCCATTGGCAATACACATCATAACAAAACCCTAGTTTAAAGTTTTACAAGTGACAAGTCATAATTGATGGTGTTTTTGCCATGAGCTTCATGGTTCATGTTCCATACTAGACCATGTGATGGTTCAATGTCCACATTTGTGTCATGAGCAATTCATTGTTTAAGGAACAAGCCATGTGATATGAAGTGGGATTGTATAGATTGCTAAGTGGTATGACGCACTCCATCATGGTTTATTGTTAATGATGTCAAGTGTTTTGCTACATAATATTAGTTCTTGTAGGTATTTGTTGTCAAAAGTGGGAATCCAATTTAGTGTGAATGAAGTTTCAAAAACTTCGAAGCTTTACACCAAGGAGTGTATTTAGAGTCACATCTTTGGTGTTTCAAAGCGAAACTAACTTGGAATTGTAGGAATCCAAGCTCAATGCACAAACACACAATGAAAACATAAAGTTTGACATAAACGACATGTCACATTCATGACATGTCTTTGAAATCTCATCTTGGAGTTTGGGTCTATGAGCGCATGAAAATGATGTTGAAAGGAAAGATTGTCCCAAAGAGAACATGATTGAATCCCATAGTACTATCATGACCACTTTGGAAGTGGCTAAACATCTTCCCTTCACCCCCTCTCCCAAAATTCTCGAGATTCTCTAGGTTCCCCCAGAAAAAGAAAGAGCTATTCTCTAATTTCTATAGATGAGAAAAGAAGGAATGCTTTTGGATCAAGGAAGTTTAGTGAAGGAGATGCACACCAAGTAGCACCATCTAATCAAACATTTTCTTCTTCTCTTGGATTACCAGCTACCTGCACACTCCTCTTGAATCTTCATTATATATAACTCTTCAGATTCATAGGTCTTCAAAATGTAAACTGAGTTCAAAGATTGGTGCCAAACACCCTAAAATCCTGGAAAGGTCGGTCTGATTAAGGCCTCCAAACCTTAATTAGAGCTGCTAATTTGATGCACAAAAGTGTGCTTTTTTATGTGGAAGGTTGGACATTGCTCAGTATCTGGTCCTTAAGCAGCCGCCGCAAGATCTTTCCTGATGATGATTTTGGTATGGAGGATAGAAACTCCACTCGTCGCACTTGTTTGTATGTTGCCACCTGCAAGCATCAAACCAAAAGCCTTACAAGGTGTCATATTTCTACCCATTTGTTTAGTATCTATCCCCTTGCATTTTGTTTTTGACATATTTTTCCATCTGGATGGATCAAAAGCTCAAGGGGTGAATCTCTCACTTTTTGTATCAACTTTGGTTTTTGGGTACCTTGGAAGCAATGAAGTGCATGATTTCTTGAGCTGAAAGAGGTGCATCAGTTTGTGTGAGAACCACACAGGCTGCTGGAATTTCACCTGCTTCTTCATCTGGAAGTCTGTTTTCCCAAGTTATCATCTCCCCAAAGTGTTAATGCATTTTTCCATGATGATGGGTGCAAGCAAGATGGGTTGTGAAACAAACTCCTAAGAAGCCTCAAGAACCTGCTGCTGCTGCTTCAAGTAGAAATTCACTGACCAAAAAGTCTCAAGAACTTGAGAGAAAAAAGTGATAAATTGACCTATAGCATTTTACTAAACCCAAACCCAAAGAAAAGCTGATCATGATCTCTATTCGGTTCAAGCAATAGAAGTGGAGAGAGTGAAGAGAAATACTGACGGCACAACTGCAGCATCAGCTATTAAAGGATGTGTGATAAGCAATGCCTCTAGCTCAGCTGGTGGCACCTGCACCAGAAAACCACAACAAAACAAAGCATATGATACTGAGCAGCACACTTAGTCCACTTATTCATGCAATCCCAGCTCTTGACTGCAACAGCAAGTTCAGCCAGAGGCAAAATCATACTAGCCCAGGAGCTGTCTCTGAGGTTACCGCAATTTGAAGTACTTTACGACCATCAATGTAATAATTGTGATATCAATTGCTTAAGCCCTTACACTACTTATTAGTCTCCTTGTAAAAGCATTTCCAGCCAAACCCATCATCAGACCTCCAAAGAATCACTGTACTGAAATCAGACATCCACCGTATGATTTTGAGGCCTTCTCTTCCCTAAACTCTAAACCCTAATCCTCAGATCCAGTTTATCAATTCGTTAAGCCCTTACGCTTCTTATTAGTCTCCTTATAAAGCATTTCCAGCAAAACCCATTATCAGACCTAGTGCAAAGAATTGCTGTATTGAAATCAGACGTCCACATGATATTTTGACACCTTCTTCTTCACAAAACCCTCAACCTTAGATCCAGTTTGTCAAAGCAGAGTAAAGCAGAGTAGAAGCAATATGGGCCTGGAAGCAAGCTATATATATAAAGAACCTGAAAGCCTTTGTACTTGATGAGCTCCTTCACCCTATCCACAACAAAAATATCGCCATCATCATCAATATAGCCAACATCGCCTGTGTGTAGCCATCCCTCCTTGTCTATTGTTGCTTCTGTTGCTTGCAAGTTCTTGTAATATCCTATTATGTCATCAGTCCCAACACACCCAACAACCAAAAAAACTCATATGATGCACGATTCCTCTCATGTCATTAGAGAATCAAAATCTGCACCACAAACAATGGTGCTAATTGCATATACATATGGCACTAAATTCCATACACATAACATTGATTAGTACAAAGCTTAGATTTATGATGCCAAATCTCTGATCTTTAGCTTGGATCAAATTTTGTCACTCTCTGATGCTCTCTGATCTTAGTTCTTCATTCTAATTTTTTCTGCATGTTCAATAGTAGGGTTTTACAAATTTTGAGTCATGTTTTTCTTGGTTAGCAGCAGCATCAGAAACTTTCAGGAGAATTGAAAATTCACTACCGCCTTTCTTCATGGATGGGACTTGCAGAAGAAGAAGAAGAAGAAGAAGAAGAAGAGGATTTCTGACCTTTCATGGTAGGGGTACCACGACAACAAAGTTCACCGACTGTATTAGCAGGCAAAGATGAGCCTGTGTCAGTGTCGATAAACTTGAGATGTGTGCCAGGAAGTATGAACCCCACAGAACCTGGCTTTGCATGCACTCGTGTGTGTCCAGGCCCACAGTGTGATAGTGTCACACAACTGTGCTCTGTCAAACCATATGCCTGCTCCACCACCACCACCACAATTCATGCATGTTTGTTACAAAGAATTTGTGATTCCAAGCTCAACATTCTAAGACCCTTGATTCAAAGCTCACCAGTCTAAGACCCTTCGGTTTGAAGCTCAAGATTCTCAGACTTTGATTTCAAGCTCAACATTTCTAAGAGTTTGTTGTGGAGCTCAACAACAGAGGAACCCCTAATCATTTCCTTGCAACATTTCTTGCTCCTGAATCTCAGGAACACTTAATGGAAACCTGCTTGACAGATTGGTGGACAACAGCAATCATGAACTCTTGTCAAAAAAATTTGTGAGAGAATTGCAGGGCGTGGGGGAGGGAGAAGGATTTGTTGTGTACCCTTTGGACATCCACCCCTGGAAACTTGGCCTCAAAAGCCATCTGAAGATCAGTGCTGAGGGGTGCAGCAGCCGAAAGCACCGCCATTAGTCTCAATCTGCTAAGGTCAAATTCATCAACCACAGGGCTCTTGACAAGCTGCAGAATGATGGGAGGTACTATAGGAGCAAATGTGATCCCATACTTCAACAACACTTCCATGAATTCCCACAAACTGAATCTGATCACACACAATGACACACATAGACATGAATTCCCGCAAACAGAATCTGATCACACAAAGACACATACAGACACACCCAAAGAGACACACACATCATCAGATTCTCACACAAGAGTCTTTCTTCTTCAGCCCTCCTTCACAATCATCCAGCAACAGTTTACAAGAAACAACCATTACAACATTCTGAAGGAAGAAGAAGAAACAAGAAGCAGAAGAGTATACACTTCTGTATACCTGGGCATGACAATGACTCTGCCCTTGAGACGCATGGTTGCGCACAGAATTCCAGAGATACCATAAATGTGAAAGAAGGGCATGAGTCCCAACACCACCAAGTCTCCATCCTTGGCCGTGTCTGCAAATGAAATTCTCTCCAAATCTGCGAGAGTCTGAGTAAGGTTGGAGACAATGTTCCTATGTGTGATCATCACTCCCTTGGACACCCCAGTTGTGCCTGATGAGAATGGCATTGCACAAACATCCTCATCTTCCATACTCACAAAATCCTCCTCATGTTGGTCTCCCTCAATCCCATCTGCTGCTTCAAACAGCTTCTTGACAGAATGAGCTGCAGCAGCAGCAGCAGCAAGTTCTTGATCACCATGATGAGCAGCAGAAGAGCCTTCTTCTTCTCCTGTGACCACAATGGGTACATGGCAACAATCCTTGACTTTGTGCAGCAAGCTGTTGCTGGTGAGGATGAGCTTGGCATCAGAGGCCAAGACTTGTTTCTGGATCTCACTAGCATGGAAAGCAGGATTGGAGCCACTGAAGATGGCACCAGCTGAGATGATGCCCAGGAAGAAGATGGAGTACTCTGCCACATTGGGCAACAAAACCAACACCACATCCCCTTTCCGAATCCCAAATTCTCGCTTCAAACCTGCAGCAAACTTCCTTACCAGAGTGTATACTTGGCCATATGTGTATTGTCTTCCATCACCACCCTGAGCAGCATCCACCACTGCCACTCTCTCTGAGAATTTCTCCACATCTTTGAACACATATTGTGGGATAGTGCATCCTGGTACAAATGGGTACATTGGTAGCAAGCTCTCAAAAACAATTTCCTTTTGTTCTCCTCCTCTTCCTCCTCCTCCTTCTTCTTCATTTGCAACAATACCCATGCTTCTGATCATCACACACAAAATCCTCAAGCTTCCTCCTCACACAGAAGAAGCTGTTCTCAACCTCCTCCTACCTACCTACCAACCTACCAACCTACCTATTTACCTACCTAAGTACCTACCTACCTAACAAGCTGTTGACAATACCTGAAGTCAGGGTCCAGGGACAGAGAACTCAACACATGGTTACCACCCACCTGCTCACCAGCCTCTTTTAACCAGTGTTAGGCGGTTCTTTGAATGCTTATGGAGAACCTCCAGTTCCAAGTAACCCTGTCTGGAACCAGTGGTTAACCATGAGTTAACCACTGGTTCCAGACTTTTTCACCCCCAAAAATTAAATATTTAAATCCTCGAAATTAGACCCCAGTTCCAAATTCAAATTTTACTAACCAGAATTAGAACTGATGATTATTGTAACCAGCGAAATCAGTTAACTAGTTTGAACCCAGGACCAGAGGTTTTTTTTTTTTTTTTTTTTGGTTAGGAATTTATGTTTTTAATGTAACTGCTTAAGTGGTGATCATCCATGAAGATATACAAATAATGGCAATTGTCCCTAAAAAGATATAGCCAAATCTGGCTACAAACCATATATGAAATACAAATCAAACTTATATATACTTATGGTTACAAACTCAAATAACCGAAGAGACCGAGAGAAGACAAAATGCCTTAATCAGAAATGCCAATGAAATTTTTTTTATAGAAATTTTTGAGATTTTTACCTTGTTTTTGCCTTTTTGGCAAAACTTTGCCAGTTAAAAAAAGGCCCAGGCCAGGAGCTTTGTGGTAACCAAAGGGGAGGTGGGGGGTGGGAGGGGACCCTACCTATGAGGCATCATCACCTTCCTTCCAGGGCAGCTCCTCACTTGTTTGAAATCTTCTTCCTTCCCCAAATGGGTATCCTGAATCACTACCACCCTCCCTCCCCCCCCCTCTCCCTCTCAAGTTCTCCAAATCCCAACTTGATCAAACAAATTCTCAACAAATAGGTGACTGGAAAACTCTGGAGGAAGAATGTGAGAAAGACTGGAAAAATTCTCAACAAAAATGTCAGAGAGAGAGAGAGAGAGAGAGAGAGAGAGAGAGAGAGAAACTCTCAACAAGAATGTGAGATTCTCACAAATATGAGGTTCTCAAGAATGTGAGAAAGACTGGGAAAATTCTCAAGAAGAAAGTTAGATTCTCACAAATGTGAGGTTCTCAAGCATGTGAGAGAGAAACTGAAAAATTCTCAACAAAAATGTGAGGTTCTCAAGCATGTGAGAGAGAGACTGAAAAATTCTCAACAAAAATGTGAGGTTTTCAAGAATGAGAGAAAGACTGGAAAAATTCTCAACAAGAATGTGAGATTCTCACAAATATGAGGTCCTCAAGAATGTGAGAAAGACTGGAAAATTTCTCAACAAGAATGTGAGATACTCACAAATGTGCGGTTCTCAAGAATGTGACAGAGAGAGTGAAAAATTCTCGACAAGAATGTGAGATTCTCACAAATGTGAGGTTCTCAAGAATGTGTGTGTGTGAGAGAGAGAGAGAGAGAGAGGGAATTTTTTTTCCCAAGAATTCTTTGCAATAGTGGATGTTTGCAAGGAATCACAAAAGAGAAGTTTCTGCAATAATAATTCCTTCACATGTAATGTAGGTACCCGGTATTCAAACACACACCACTGAACATTCATTCATTGCAAAACTTTAGCTTGCCGAGACTACGGTATGGACACAATTTTTGTAGCTTAACAACAACAACAGCAACATGTTCTAGACCTTTGCAAACATATCATCATCAACATTGACTATGGAACTTAGAATGTAATAATACACTTGTTATTATTACAAGTGTGGTTTTCATGATCATCATCACTACAATAATAATTGCTAAAATTAAATATTTATTTGATGGGGATGCGGAAATAACTTGCACACTAATTTGGATGGTTAGACATATTATTAGTCAAGACTAAAGACCCACAAATTGGGTGTGGGTCGATGCGCTCTTATATATATATATATATCAGAGTTTTGAACATTTTCTTAATGCAAGATACACGTTTTCTCTCAATTTCTATTATACTAAATCCTATGTTTCCATTAATTATGAAATATGTCAACAAAACTATGAGATCCTTTTCCAAAATAGGACACCAACCCTAAACCCTAAACCAAAAAAATAGAAAAAGAGGGTTTAGGTCTCTCCTAGAGTGAGTGTATGAAGCTTTATCTTCTTGAGCTTGATATACAATTTGTAATGAGAAAGGTGCGGTGCTATATATGTGATACAAACTCTAATACAAATCATGAAATTGGCATGAAGCTCCTAGCCAACCTGACATATATTTGGTATATGGTGATGGAAAGTTCTGGTAGTAAAACTACTCGGTTGGAGACTCAAGTTGCAACAACATAAGTGTGGGGGGGCAAGGGGGATGGTGTGGTGGGAATTTGGTGGTGGACTCCACAATTGTGCTTCATATTTGAGGTACTCAATTTTTTTAATAAATAAATAAATAAAAATTGACATCAATTTTCTTAGTGTATTTGGAGGTGTTTTTACAGAGTGTAAAATCTCACAAAATCACCAGATACTTGTAGGGTATCACAGGACCAAAAATTGTGCCAATTTTTACACTCAATAATATGCCCTTGGAGTGGGGGGAGTTCCAGAAGTCTGCGCCCTTCGGCTCTGCCCTGGGGGAAGTAAGGACTTCCTCACTTTCAGATCAATCTACAACTCTTATGGGCATCAATAGACTTTGAGTACGACCTTAGCTACTACCATGAGAACCATGACAGAAACTATCACTGGAAGTTCACCATGAAACCTGTAATCACAACTGAAATGTCCGCTGTGAACAACATTCTTGAAACTCAGAATACAAGCTCTATCTTCTTCATCAACTTCAGAAAGCTTCCTGCCCCACCCACCCATCCTTCTCTTATACCACCTTACGAGAATAGCATGCCCCTAAGGACCACCACCACCAAACATCAATAACAACATAACACTTCCTCTTCATCTTCACATTGAAAGCTTCACCAGCCACAGGAATGTGACACCTTCCAAAAAGGATAGACCTTAATTCCATGGAATCTTTGTAACAAAGTAGCCTCTTTGTTTTGAGGTGAACTTCAATCAGAAATTTCATACCTTGTACCCCTTACTGGCCATTTTACAACTCCTGACTCTGCAGCTTGTGCTCTCTCTCAAGAGACTCTTTTTCATCCACTACCCTAACTGCAGGTTCTAAGGACTTTTTTCTACGCCTCTTGTACACCTCAACCATTTAGCAGCAAAAAAGTAGCCACATATGGTGCAAATCAACTTTGCAGTAGTGTACCACAATGACTGTCAATGTAAACAAATTGTTCTGAGGTTGAATTTTTTGTGTCTTAAGAAGCTTGTTGTCACTGTTTTCTTACTGACCCACTATATCTGCACTCAACAAGCCAGTTCACTGTTACTGGTACACCACTCAAGAAGTTGATGCATGAAGGTTGTTGCTCGCTGTCTTAAGCATATAAAAGCAGAAACGCTCCACACCAAGGTTTTCCTCTCCCTATGCTTGAAGGTTTTTATCAAAAACCAGAAGGAAACCTCATCTCCTTAAGCAAAAATTCGTCCAGATAGTGAAGGTGTAGGGGCTGGTATGACTGAAATTACCACTACCTTAACCCCTTGCAAATGCACATCCACACAAATTTCTCCTACACTTGTAAAGCCATGGCCAATCTGTTCTGTTTGCAAAAAGTGGATTCTGGAAGAGCTTTTGCAAAAGCATCTACCATCTTGTCCAGACTTACTCCATTCTCCTTCAAAGTATCAACAATCTCCTTCAGGATGTCAACATTTTCCTTCTTCACATCCCAACCATTCTCCATTTTTCCCTCCTTCCCTTGGTCCACATGTTCATTTACATTCTCTGAGGTCTCTTTCCTGGGCTCCTCCCTATTCTCCTTCAAATCCTTTTCAACATTCTCCTTCATGAGAACATCCACAGCTTTCAGCTCTGCATCCTTTCCAGTCTTCTTGGCATCCTCCTGTGCTATCTCTTTCATGTGATTAATGAGATCTTCTAATGCAACATCAGGATCATCTTTGTTTCCAAACAATACCTCAGTCACCTGTGCAGGGGTAATGAGAACCCCACCTTCTAGTAAGCTTTGCACAGAACTGTACAATGGATGGCTATTGACTGACAGATAGTTTGCAGACAGAACTCTAAATGTTTCAAAGGAGCAGTAGGACATGTGGATGTGCATATCCATTCGCCCTGGACGCAGCAAAGCAGGGTCTAGCTTCTCTTTATGGTTTGTTGTAAAGACAATGATGCGCTCATCACCACAGCATGACCATAGCCCATCTGTAAAGTTCAAGAGACCAGATAAAGTAACCCTACTTTCAACTGGAGCCTGTGGATTTTCAACTGGAGAAGGCACCTGTTGCGTCCGCTGCCCAGAGAGCTCAAGAGAGCAATCAATGTCTTCAATGACAATAATTGATTTACTGGTTGTGTTCACCAGTAGGTCCATCAAAGTGCTGTTATCATCGACCTGCATTCATGAAGCAGTTCAAATGTCAGACCATCAACTGTTGCAAATTGCAAACCCTCCACACAACACAAGAAGGTAGAAGAATGGAACCAAAATGGACTTGATTTCAAACCCCACTCTGCACATACAGAAATGAGCTGATGGGTAGATGAAAAGTCAAGCCCTCAACATGACCACAGTGTCATTATTCCACTTAGCACACCACAATTTGCACAAGATCTGGTTCACTTTGAAGGATTTACCATCTACTTGACTTACATAACGTACACACCGGACCCTCACATGTACATTTAAGTGCAATCTAGGGTTGCAAGAAGAAGATTAACAATGCAAAAAGTCTACAAACCTGGGTGAGTTCTAGATCATAGATATTGTACTTCAAGTAGTTGGCCATGGCAGCAATCATGCTTGATTTTCCCGTCCCAGGAGGGCCAAAAAGCAAATACCCACGTTTCCATGCTCGACCAACCTTATGGAAAAATGTTTGGCCTGCCATGAAAGCTTGCAAGTCACTCTTGACACGTGACTTGACACAAGGATCCATTGCTAGAGTATCGAAGGTTGAGGGATGCTTGAAACTATGGCGCTCCCATCGGTCCGAATTGTTCCTGAAAAGAAACAGTTCTTGAACCTGCCGTTTATGCTCCATGGCATTGGCAATAACGTGAGGAAGATAGGAATTCATCACAAAATCCTTATTCTTCCTGTACATCTTAAGTGTGTACTCATTATCTTCACGTTGCTCATCATCTTTTCCTACTTTTCTCATTGAGTGAGTCCACCACACTTTCACACCCTCAAAAGTATCCATCACTCTCTCATCGGCTGCAAGCAAGCAAGCAAGCAAAGTTATATTCCATGTTGTTCAATAAATGTTTAGTTCTTCACAAAAGTTCAAAATTCAAATCTATCTGTGACATCTGACATGTTTTGTGCACCATAACTCCTGAAAAAAGGGACCCAGGAAGAACCAACCAGTCTGTTTGAGTTCACATATCCTTCAGCATACTACACCCTAAACCAACAATAAGGTCAGAAAAAACTTTGATTTCTCTGAACCGTGACTGTAAGCATGCATGCATCTAGATCAAGATCAATATGTGCACCACAAATTGACAACAATGACATCTTTCAGCATTCAGTCTAAGCTGGAAAAACAGTAGGACCTGGAGACTTTTTGCAACTAAACCCTGAACTAACACTAAGGTCAGAAAAAAACTCTGATTTCTCTGAGCCATGACTGTAAGCATGCACCCAGGTTATCAATACTTTTGCATGCACAAATTGACAACAATGAAATCTTTTGGCAGTGAGTCTAAGCTGGAAAAACAGAGGAACTGGAGACTTCTTGCAACTAAACCCAAAACCTACACAAAGGTCGGTCTGAAAACTCTGATTTCCCTGCTGATCCATGACTGTAAACATGCCACGGTCTGCTTGCATTGTGCACAAATTGACAACAAACAATTTACCAAATTTGTTCAAAGAAGAAGTAGTAACCTGATTTGCTCTGAAAAGGATCGTGAAGAATTGGGGGGAAAAAGGGAAGTATTCCTCCTACCTGCAAGACTGTAAGTGATGCCTTCTTCATTCTCGTCTCGACAGAGATCAAGCTCGTCTGCAGCACGACACAAGTTGGCAGCTATCAGGTGCAGCTGCACCACGCGGTAGAGGTCATTAGTGACGCCAAACATTCCATCCTCACGGATATGGAAATGAGAATAAGGGTTGGCAGGTCGAAGCAATGCCTTCCACCATTTCTCAAGCCTGTCAGTGAGCTCTAGAGGTAGGAAACCACGGATGAGAGAAAAGAAACCCAGTAATGACCACAACAATGTCATCATATCCATCCCCATACTTTCTCCCTCTCCCCAACTTCCTTCTCTCTCTCTCTCTCTCTCAAATTCCCTACTCTCTCTCTCTATATATATATATATATATATTCTCAAACAAGCACAGAACCGAGCTCAGCTCTCTCAAACCCTTGATGCTCCTCTGCAAACCAAAATTCTCCTCCAAAAACCGCCGATTCGAGCTAAGCTACTGCTACTATACTACAACTTTGAATTCCAAATCCCAGAGCCGAAGACATAAAATCAAACTGAGAATGTGCGAGCATTTATTACCAGCAGGAGGGAAGCAAACGAGAGAGAGAGAGCGAGGCGAAGAAGCTTCCACGCCCATCTTCTTCGGGGAGGTGCAAATCCCGAGACAATCTCCATGATTAGCGCACTAATCGGCGACAGAAGAATCTTAATTAATCCGGGGCCTAATGTCTAATTAGTGCTTAATTACAGTGATTAGCAGTAACGTGCGCCGGAGAACAAACTTGAAGGAGAAGGAACAAAAGAAAAGCGGCGAGTGTCGGGAGCAGTCTTGCCTTATTTTTTCTTTATTTTTTAAAATTGTTTTTGGCGAAATCTCACCAAAAATTAAACATTCGAAAATTAGGTGATTTTGGAAAGCCCCGACGCACTTGCGAAGCTTTCTTTCTCTCTCATCATCGCCGTGTACACTTTTGCCTGGTGGTGGTAGGGAGGTACATCGATTAGCGTTTGACAGCTTCCTGACTTCCTGACTCCGTCGAAGAAAGAAGCTTGACGCACAAGGAAATGGGGGAAAAAAAACAAGCGGTTTGTTGCGCTTCGACTAGTCGTGGACTGTGGGCCGTCCGCTTGTCTCGGGAGGCGAGTCCCTAGAACCTCGGGTTTTGGCAGCTTGCTCATAGCAAGTGTCGGCAAATGCAGACGATGCGACACGCGTTAGGCTCTCGTCGTGGTAGTCGTCGCATGTGTGTCGACTTGCGCACGGGAGAAGAAGGATTTGCAAACGTGCGGGCGAGTGAGTCAGTGCCGGCAAACGTCAGCCGCCGCTTTCGCTCGGCGACATTCCGGCAGGAATGCAGAAGCACACAGAGAGCACCCACCAGGGGGGATCCAGTGCATGGATGGATGAACTATGGACAGAAACACTTTTTCACTCCCTTCCTGTCCCAGAGCTAACTACAGTGGTTAGCTATGGTATCAACCATCCATCCACATGTTTTATCTACTTACCTAGTAGTAACCATAGTTCCTTGGCAGCTTCCACACTATAATTATATTTTATTTGTAGAATTTTATAAAAAAAAATTCTACAAATATTTCAAAGAAAAAAAAAGTGAATGAAAATAGAGTCTATATTCTTTTGGAATGTTTAAGTTTTCTTTTTTTTTTGAAGCATGGAATATTCATAATTAATTAATTAATTAATTAATTTGACAAACATGTTCTCAAGCTAGCTACCATTGCACTACCAAGTGCCTTTTACCTACCTATATATGGTAACAAATTACATTCACCCACCCACTTACATAGGTAGTCATCTAGGTAGTTTGAGGTGAACATGGGGAGGGACTTTGCATAAGTAATTAACTATGTAGTGTGAGTTGAAAGTAGGAAGGGTTTTTTTAGTTTTTACATAGTTGAAAGTAGGAGGGTTGAGAGGATAAGTTACCAAGGTTGAACCATGGTTAATAGGGATGTAATTTTTGAAAAAAACACTAAGTAAGTAGATGGTTTTTATAGTTTATACATAGGTTTAAGGGCTGGGTTTTATTTACCTACCTAGTAGCAAGCGAGTTGTTAATAGGTAGGTAGTAAGAAATAGAAGCAACCGCGGTAACCAACATGGTTTACCTATGGAACTGGAGCCAACAGAAAACTGTTGCTTGATCACTTACCATCCATCCTTGATGGGTGGGCTTTGTGGGATGCTGGTTCACTCTGGCCATGCCTTGGGGAAGAAGCCTTGTACCTTACACAAACAGCTTTTCATCCATGTGAGGAGGAGCATCATAGCCTGCCATTTTCCCAATTTTCTAGTCTCCAAAGCTTGTCTCTTCTTCTTGCTATAAGGGAGAAAGAAGACAAGACAAGAAAAAGTGCTTTACCAAAATTGCTCTCTCATATTTGGATTATTTTCACCCTTGAAATCTGACAACTTTAAGATAGGTGTGTCAATTCTCATCACTACTACAAAATGTGGGTGCAATTCAATAATTTCCATTCATTAAACTAGTGAATTCATTACATCCTCACTAGGTCATCATGTTCACTTGAACCATGAACTTGTTCAAAATCCAATGAAATCATGACACACAAAGACACCTTTTATGGTAATGCATATAAAGGTCAAATTTTCATACAATAGGGTTAGCCACTTTCAACTTCATTTTTGCATGAGAACTTTTTACTCATTGACTATTGATCTTTGAATATCTTTTAAATTAAAATATAGATTTTCATATATTTTCTTAATATAAATATGTAATGATATATCTCCTTAGTTTAAATATATAAAATTAAGAAATAAAGATTTTGAATATAGATGAATAGGTGTTTTAAGTGTTTTTGGGTACATAAATGATGGTTTTTAATTCAGTGACTAAGCAAGATTAGTGGAAGCATGCCCATCGTTGAACAATCGTCAATGATCAATCGGAGCAATAGGTTGACGAAGGGTTGATTATTGACCAATGATTAAATCGATCAACCTTCAATGTATATGGAGCATTTTTGTGTTTGCTCATGGAAAGAAAATTGGGTCTTTGGGTACCCCTTGGGAGCCACTTAAAATTACGATGTGTTTGGTCATGATGGGGGAAAAATTGTATCACTTTTGGGCACCCCTTAACCCTAGTTAGAATAACAAAGTGTTTGGTTTAGGACTTAAGGTGCACAAATAATCGGAAATATTTCAACCCATTCAATATAAGAAACTATTTCATAATGAGCATGGTTTAATACAATTTTTTAAAGTTTGAGGTTTAAAGATACAAAGCATCTTGTCTCCAAAAACAACCTCTCAACACTTAATATCTAAAGCTTCAACTTTGGAGCACAAAAGAAGACACATTTATGATTGTCCTCAAGAACATGGGGAGGACCCTCCTATGAGCACATTGGATTCCTTCCAAACCCTCAAAACCCAAGTTATAAAATACATTTGAACAAAACTTCAAGTTTCTCAAATCTTTTATTAATTTTCAAGAATGTCCTCATTTCCAACTCATATGTAAAATGATCTTCAATCTAAAGATATTGGTTCTAGATGCAAAAGTGTTGAGATCTATAGTAGATGAAAGGAAAGAGATGTGAAATCAACAAAGGGGGAAAGACAAGTGAAGAAGAAGCCAATTAATTCCCAAGAGATCAAAATAAAAGAATTTTACAATCTCAAAATGCACAAACATCAAGTGAAGAGAAAGGAACCTCTTCTGCAAGTGAAATCTCAAGGAAAAATACAACAAGATTTTATATTATTGTTAGATTTTTAAATCAATCCCAAGAGAAATAAAAAATTTCAAATAAATCAGGTTTTTGTGTATTTCAACAATGTGTAGCCTAACATAACATGTAATTCACACCAATGGCTTGCGCATCAATTGCAAACATCAAGGAAATTTGAAAACTTCTTCGAACTTATTTCTTCCATTGAAATCTTACAAAGTCATGGTCTTTAGAAATATCCAAACCTAGTATCAATTTTTTTTTACAAAGTCAAGGTGGTGAGCATCCCTATGCAAATTTCAACTTAACTGGGGACAATATTTTGAAGAACTCTTAAAATTGTACCCAAATAGACGTAAATGTGATGACACCCGCCCTAAAGAAATAGTTTTTAGGACGTTCTAAACTACTAACCCCTATTTTTTTCCCTTTGTAATGATAGTTGCCAGTTTTTAAAAGTAGAATTTCAATGATAATTCACCAAAAAGAAAAATATTTATTAGTAAACTTTGAATACATTAATTGTGAAATATTCTTTGGTTATTAATCATTCCTTGATTAATTAGTCATTGGTTAAAAGGTTCTCAGAATTGGCACATCTAAGATGTGAAATTAGTGATGAAATGCAAAAAACAGTTTGTTCCATTAACATGCACCGAATGTCAATTCTTTGAAACAAAAGGTAGATGTATTTTTGGTACATTCATTCTAAATTATCATAAATATTTTTTAACAAACTTGGGCTTCATGTTACTTTGTATTACCGATGACAATCCATTGACATGAGGTTAAAATATTAAAATATTTTTAATAAATTATTTTAAATAAAAAATAATTAGTGGCCACATTTGGCAATCCATAATGATATAAATTATCCATGAAATCATTTCCACTTCCATTCATTCTAGAACATGAAATTTAATCTTCACCTACTAAAAACATTAACCTTTTTAACACCCCTAACATCCCTTGGTGACTTACTTAGCACCCCATTGTCTTTTATGTCTTTTGGTGCCCCTTGTCACGCCCGAAAAACAAAATGGGCCTTTCTAATGTTCCCCAACGTCCTTTTTATTGTGTTCCCCAATACGACCCCTAACATTTGTCATAGTTCAAAATAATATAAAATATAAAATATTTTTGACCATAGTGCCCCCAACATCCCTTGTGTTTTTATTTGTGCCCTTGGCATCTTTTGATATTATATTTGGTACCTTCAACATCCCTTAGTACCGCCTTTTGCCCGCAAAAAATAATTCCTATCCAACTTCACACCCCTTAAGGTATTTTTAACATGTATTTTTTATGTTCCCGCTATTGTTTGTGTGCTACATTTCACCATTTCTCATTGATATTCTTGTCTTTTTGTTCTTTCTCCACCAACCTTTGCTATCCTTGGTGTTTTTCAAATGTGTTTTTGTCATTCATCAAACTTAGGTCATTCATGAATCAAAGCACCTCATCAATTTGAATTTCTACTAAAGATGTTTGGATTCGAAATGTTTGGTAGGTCAATGTCCCATCTTGGGATGTCCTTTCAAGACCTTGGCCTTGTAACCCTATCTTTGAACAATTATAGTGATTTAAATGCTCAATTTTGGAAATGTTAGACTTGCTTGGTATGAAAATGAATGGAACTTTCAATGAAAATTAAGTTCATTTCTTTTTATTATTATTTTTAATGTATATTTATTCTTTGATTTAATCTTATATGGAAATATATAAAACTTCATGACTAGAAACCTAACCTTCTCGACCTAAGTTGTAGATAGTACATGTACATTGTTGAATTACCATTCAATAGAATATATTTGGGTGGCACAAACTTACAATAACATGATAGGTTGACATGTGTTGAAACTTGGGATTAAATGTGTTTTCAAACTAAACATAATAAATGTAAGCTTCCACACATTTTGGGTTCTACATGAATCATTAGCCATTAATCAATAAACACATGTTAATATAATGAGTTAAAAGGCTTTTGATTTTGGGTGTGGGATGTTAAACACACATTTCAAAAGTTGAATGATGAGAAAATTCAAATGAGGTTACCTTAGGTTAATATGAATTAACTTGTTTTTATTTTATTCTTGATACTATTGGGGGTGTGAGGGGAAGGGTTTGATTTTCACTAATTTAAAAAATATCAAAATTGAAAGAAAAAAATTCAATTGAATCAAAAGGAGAAAATATTTGGAGAAACTATATACATATATCCATTCTAAGATAATCATGGGGCAAAATTAAATTTTCACCCCCAAATCATATGTGGAGCTGATATTAAAATATTGTTAAATGGTGCTTCCCACTATAATAATGAATTTGATGTTTAGAATGAGTTTTAAATAAGTTTAATTGATTTTTAAAATCATGTACATTTATCAAATTTGATAAAATGTTATGATGGATATTTTATTTTCAATGTTTCCTTGAATAAATGTATTTATAATTTCAATTGAAATGTGTCCACTAAAATATTTTTAAATTTAAATTAATATATTAATAATATACTATAATATTATTTATTTATTAAATTATTATTATTATTATTATTTTCCATAAAAAAAACCAAAAACTACCATCATGGTAAACAATTCAATGTTACCACTTGTTTGGGTTTTAAACATCATGATTTTTTTTAATTTTAAAATAATTAAATAACATATGGATATAGAGTGTGGTTTAACAGATTAAAATGCATCAAACCAAATGTTGAGATTAGGATTTTCACAATTTGCAATCATGATGTATAGGTCAAAAACTTCAATTATAATTTTAGATTTATGTTTCAAAACATTAATAATTTATTTAATAAATCATTAAGCTTAAAAATGTAATTGTTAAGTGAAAAATGTGATACACAAATTGAATGTGAATAATTCATTCTAAAATAATAACATGCACAAAAGAATCTCAAAGTTGTTTCAAGACATGCAACTTACAATTAACATGCAATTGATGTAACCAAGATATTAAACTTAAATGAAAAACGTAGAATTTGAAATCAAAAGCTAAACTATTAACATGTTTCAAATATAGAAAACATGGAAAAAGATTATAATTATTTTGATCAATTTTTATGGTTTTAAAAAGAAAGTCATGATGATCTCAATTTGGACTCAATTTGCAAGCATTGGTGTATTGAACAAGAATTGAATTACCTTCTTTTCTTCCTTTGTTTTGTAAAACTTTTGTGAAAATAATTCAATCGTTGTCCCATGCATTTGATTCAATTAATGACACACATTGAGAAAATGTTACAACCCTTACAACATAATCATGGGATGTAAAAAGCACACATGATTTAATTGATTCATAATATTTTCAAGATTACTTAAATAAATTTTATTATTACAATACAAGGGTAGCTTGAATACATACTTATAGAAAAATTAAGGGATTTTGAAATTTTAATGTTTAAAAAAAATTATTTTGGATCTTCCATAAAACTATTTTTTTAATCACAAATTTTCTTCTTTGAAAAAATATTTTTTGAAAATTATTAATATTTTTATAAATAAAATAATTAGTGTCAAAGATGCCAAGGCACTACAATAATATGTAGAATGTAAACATATAGAAATGGCATCCATCTACAAAAAATTATGCAATTTAAACAAGATGGATTTTTTGGATTTTTTTATGCAGATCATTTGCATTAAGGATGAGGATCACCAAATTAGTTTTCAAATATATACAAATGATTTGACCTCATCAAGTCATGCTTGTTCCATGACAACATCTTCATTTTCAATCCTTTTTTACAATCTTAATAACAATTTTAAGGGTTTCCATAAGTTGCAAGGATATTTTAGATTCATATATTAAAAAATTCACAATTTTTTATATTGTAAGTTTAATATTTATCATAAGCAATGACATGTGTAATGAGGAAAATCTTAATCATCTACCCATATAATTAATGATGTTGCAAATTGAATAATAAATCAATGAATCTCCAAAAAAAAAAAAAAAAAAAAAAAAAAAGTGGAGG
>Ga0116231_10003694_pt1 | contig 31550 bp, 21 predicted proteins | sample S1TSphgellanicum_2_FD_89695 | JGI IMG/M metagenome (GOLD analysis project Ga0116231, IMG submission 89695) | Host-associated microbial communities from peat moss isolated from Minnesota, USA - S1T2_Fd - Sphagnum magellanicum MG | ecosystem: Host-associated > Plants > Peat moss > Unclassified... | reverse complement strand
TCTTGTGACTATCCGAAAAGAATGCAATCCCAAAGAGAAACAAGCAATCCAACGATAGACTGACTATTCACAATCTTGTTTGCAGAATCGGACAGATATTGCTTGCTAGAACAGGCAATCAGACAGGGCCAGCGGAAGAGGAATATACAGATAATGCCAGGTATGAAAGCATCCTCAGAAGCTCCAAGAGACGGAGAATCTCACAGCCAACGAAACCAAACACATTTTCCCAAAAGCACTGAACGAAACCACAATTGTTCCGGCAAAGAAGAAACCAACAACAGAAGATGTTGAAGACACTCAAAACGATAAGTGACGAAATCGGTAAGCCAGTCAGCCCGCCACAAAGCCTGTACAAAGCACGAAACAAACTTCACAAGAGACCTAGAAAAAGATTTTTCTGGATTGGAAAAAACACGGAAACTAGTTTCCAGTCACACAAAGGACTGAGAAAGAAAAGAAGTTAGGACCTGGAGGCGACTAGAGAAGTAGACTGAGATTTTAATATTGTGTGAGCAAGGAAAGGAGGGACACAATTCCGTGAGCACAAAAAAGAGAGGCGGAAACAGGGGGAATGTGAAGAGAACAGAAAGCTAGCGTGGATGCGGAGGTGCAAGATCTGATAGAAGATAAAGCATTAAGTGCCTCAAAGCAGCTATTTCCTCGTTCTGGTCTGGTTCTTCACGCGTGCGCTGCTGCTGCTGCGGCGCTTGTTTGTGTTTCGTGCAACACTCGCTTCCCTCGTCTTCTTCGCGCACAAATGGAAAACAGCGAGCCTCTCTGTCCAGATCCCCTATTCACCGCACCTGGAACGGGACCTGGCTGGCCCCGCGCGCAATAAGGTAGCCATCATTCATTGCGAGTGTAGTAAAGGGATCTGGATTGATATCTGGATAAACAAGCTCCCTACTCACCAGATCTTAGTTAGGGGACCTCGATTGAGACTTGGGATGTCAAGTGCACATCTCAACTCTTTTTCTTTACTTGCGAAATTTCGCCAAAAAGAGAAATTAAAAATCAAGAATTCGAAAGTTAAGTTATTTTGGAGAAGTGAGAAAAAATAGTAAAAACTGTCAGATTCCTAGATTTGGTTGTCAATGTGTGTAGCCATAAATATAAAAGGTTGATTAAATACTTTGTCCTTTATATCTGGTTTATAGCCATATTTGGCTAAATCTTCTTAAGGATGATTGCCATTTTTTAACATCTTCGTATAGATGATCACCACTTTAGGCTACATAAAAAAATTCACTAAAAGAAACACTACCTAGGGGACCTCGGTTGGGACTTGGGACTTCCCGTGGCAGTCAGTGGACCAGGCCTCAAAGTCAGTAACGAGTTTCTTTTTCTCTCTCTTTACAGGTCCCGTTATTGACAGGACCTGGGACCTTACCCCTCCCTCTTTCAGACCCTTCCTGTCCAAGTCCCTATTCAGGTTATCTTTAGTGGGGAGTAATTTCTGTACCTTAACTGGTCTCGAAATCTGAACCGGGACCTGGGTAACAAAACCAGCCCAACAGGTTCCTTCTACTTCGGACTAACTTGGTACCCGGACTCGTGTCGAGATCCGTGCGCACACTTGGATGCCCAAACCGGTCCAACGGGTTTCGAACCAGTCTGCCTCTAAATACTTCGGAGCAAGTTCGTACCCGGACTCGTGTCGAGATTCATGCGGACACCTGGATGTCCAAACCGGTCCAACGGGTTCCGAACCAGTCCGCCTTTACATACTTCGGAGTAACTTCGTATCCGGACTCGTGTGGAGATCCGTGTGGACACCTGGATGCCCAAACCGGTCCAACAGCTGTTCATCTAAAGCGGACAATCAAGACCTGGACTGTCGAATCACGTCCAAATTGACCTGAAAGGAGACCTCGGATTCTTTCGGCCTTCGAGACATGCAAACTCCGCGGCTGTCGTTTTACAATTCCTCTCTCTTCTCTCACACACGCGCGCGCATGACTCTCGCTTCACCTCTCCTACTGAGAAGCGAAGTAGGAGCCGGAAATCTGTATCAAGCCTGGCATATACTACAACTCTTTCATTGGCTACACAGATAGTTTACCGATTTTCATAAGTTGAACTTTCTTTTTTTCTGAGTATTTTTTTTGCAGCATCATGGCACCATCACTCACTCACTCATTATACCAATCATGGAGATACCCTAAGTGGGACCACAGAGATAGAGAGAGACAAAGAGAGAGAGACACAGAACTCTACTTATCTTCTTCTTCTTTTCCTCACTCCATTGCTGCAAATATCAGAGATTCTTCCTAGCGATTCCAGAAAATTCAATCAGCAATCAATCACCAGGCATGTGTATACGCCTTCCCTATATATCATTTGAGAACCTCGTCACATGCCTACAAAGCTTTCTCAAAGGAAGCTTTTCTAACAAGCTTTTCAAGACATACACACAAACCCCATCCCCCTCCCTCCTCCCCCAGGCATGGGACTTGTAAGCTGCTTTTGGGGAGTATTTGTTCTATCTTGTCATGATTGGAAAAACCCTGCCAAAAGTAGTGCATTCTGTACGAGGATGATGATGGTTCATGAGAGGTTTGAATGTGTAGGGCAAGACACCCATGTGAGGGGCTTCAAAGGAGGATTGAGCCCAGGCTGTGATCACAGGCAGTAGCCTAAGTGAAAAGAGGCCCAGGCCAAGAACCTGTGAGGGCCACCCACAAGGGTCCCAATGAACACATGCTGGTGGAGCTCCAGGCAGGTTCATGCAACAATACAAGGGACATTTTCCAAACTTCTTTATGATCTGAAAACCCCAAGGATTTGATGATTGCTATAACAAAGGGAACCAAATGATCTACAAACCCAATACTTAGTGCCCCGCTGTTGTGCTTGTTTATGTCTCTCTATCAACTGATGTTTCTGCTTAGAGGAACTCTCACTACAGATACTTGGGACTTATTATCTCCAGGGCCACCACAAAGTACAAAATTACCAATTGCAGGACCTTCCTTAAGAATATGGGCAACATGGACAAGATATCAAACCATATAGCAACCTACAATCAACACATAAAAAAAATACAGACATGTCTCTGGCTTTCTACACTGCATCTAATGCTGTATCTCCATTGATGGATGCCAGTTGCGAAATTACAGAGATACAAAATCAGACATCAATCTGTGCCATGATCCTTGCTGACTTCAAGTAGAGACTATCTACCACTTTGATAATGATGGAAATAGTTTCAAGTCTTGATGGGCAACTTCCATCAGGTTTCACATCGTCAAAAGCGATGAGACATCCAGTTCCAAGTGGATTCAAAGTCCCTGCAAATGTCTTGCCAAGGATCAGAGAGCTTCTTTTCTACAGCATCAATGGGTAAGCTGATAAGCTCTGAAATGTGAGAGATTTCAATTTGGGAGAATGGCTACATCGATGCAGATTCTGCTCCAAAAGTGTCATAGAGCAGGAAAGATGACAGTGCACAATAGGGTCCTGCTCAACTTGCTCTTGGAATGAATTTAAAGCCTCCACAAAATCTGAGAGTGAGTGCTTGCTGTAAGCCTCAGCTACTGGTTTCATGGCATGACTCTCCATACCTGTCAACACTATCTCCACAATAAGTGACTATCATAGAGCTTCAATGTCCAAATGCAAGGCTGAAAGAAAAGGATCTTTCTGGACATTAACAGTATCTAGCACACACAACTCCAGCACCCACTGATGCAATGAATTCAAGCCTTTCAAGAAGATCAAAGGCACATGTACTCGAAAAACAAGGTTACAACTGTGTTATGGAATTGTGGCATGACCATTGCTTTCGGTGTAGAGCTTATTCTATAGAGTGATAAGTATTGTGAATTATGTTCTCAAGTTAATTGAAGAATGCAAATACATGGTACAACCTCCACAACCACTTCCAATGGAACCCAAGAAAGAATATTTTCAAGAGCAACTAAAAATCTTAGGCAAAGAAAGGAGCAAATAAAAGAGCTGTGACAAGCCAAGAAATAAGGGCATGCAGAAGAGGAGAGAGACTCAGAGAGAGGGAGAGAGCAAAGATCAGGAAATTAAGTTCTGGGTTCAAGCAACTTATAGCTTGCCCCATCAGCAATTCAGTGTTATGTGGACTGCTGATCTTTCTCCTGACAATGGGCCCAGCACTAAATTATCATTTTTCACATAAATGGATCAGGTCCATCATTCAATATGAAAAGAAAAAGAACAGACATTCCAAATCTATAGAGACCCTAAATCAATCTTTTGCACAAAGAGTTGTTTACAAACTGAACATTTTCAGCTATAATTAACGAAATTCTCCTCAGTACCCACATAAAACAAGACATTTCACCAAGGGTTTTGCTGTGCAGTCAAGTCTTGGAACTGAAACAAAAACACCACACACTAAAGAGTAGGGAAGCTCTTGTTTCCATTGCAACAAAATTGCCAGGAAAAAGGTCTTCTGCATTGAAACCCTCAACATGATTGCAACCCACTGGCCTGCTTGCAATGAAATGAGATTCCCCAACATCATCAGCTTGATTAGTTATAATCTTGCACAAAATCATATACTTGAGGCTGAAAACGGCACGTGGATTGTCCAGGGCATTGAAACCTTCTTGTAATCCTTTTCTTCGGCATGAAGAATCCCACTCTGGAGATCAATAGTCCATTGCTGAGGAGGAGGGACGTAAATCGCATTAGCTGCAGTGCGGGTTGCAGTCAATTCTCTGGATGCCATCGCTACAAATCAATCCCCTGGCCAGACAAACCCACCTGCATACTTTCCTTTTTTCCTTCATTCCCTGCGGAGCTCCCTACCCTAAAATCACACACAGAATTTCGCTCTGCTGCAGAGACAGATATGACCTCCCTGCAAAAGCGAATATGTCCTTGAAAGATCAGTCTCTCTGTAAGAACTTCTACATCTCGTTTTTCTCTTTTTTCTCCCTCTTCCCTGTTTAGTTATTTTTGGGGCTCCTTTTTGTGTTCCTCTTACTTCATGGACCCCTCTGTTTTGATTTTTCAATTTTGGCTTTTGTTGACCAAGGCCAGCATCATGACAGAGTCTTCCTGTTATTGCTGGTCTTGTGACAGAAACCCAGTACATTTGTTAACATATTCTATTGATCTCTACCCGCTGCAAGGAGCTGATGAAGATCATCGGAGGTAATGGTTGCTTGTCACTAGGTCACCACCATACTTGTCGCTGACGTTTGAAGGATTTAGGATTTACAGATGCGTGCCTGTGTCACTGTTTTTTAAAAAGCTCCTCAGTTTTTTTGGCTTTTCTTTCTGTTCTTTACAGTTGGGTCTCCTCCCTGTCCTGTTCCATGATATCTTATCACATCTGAAATCTCTATAACACTATTGTCAGGAATTCATGTCGATTTAGATCAATTGTTGAATCAATTGTCTGATGTTATTTGTGGGCGATTGTCATAGTGAGTCAGATGGTGGGCGTAGGTTCATTTCAAGAGGGATGAACAATTTCACCTCTCACTTGCCATCTGAACTAGCTCCTCTAATTCTCACAACCAAAACTGATCACTGTATGTGTTTCTTCTGCTTGCTTCATATTCACTATGTTGTACCCTAGCCAGAATTGTAAAGAATGTTGTAGTTTTCTCAGATGGGCAATACTTCTAGCCTGTGCGATCTACTGGAGAAGTCCGCCTGCCTTATGACTATTTGAGTTAGCTTGTGAGAATAAGCCTCATTTCACATTTGTTCTTCAAACACTCTGGACAACCCTTTATTTCATGTGTTTCATAAAATATACGAAGAGTGACTTCTTAGGGTCATGACCCAGCAGCTAAATTAGAAAGTAACAAGACGACAATGAGTGCAATCACAACCTAAAGAGGGAGAGGCCAAATCATGGGGTCAATGTGCTAACCCTGATGGTATTGCATGCCCCAATGTGTAAGTTGTTCTGCATCATCTTGGCATTCTTTTCTCATTGTAGGCTCCAGTGATAGCTTGAAGGCACATCTGGCTTGCTAGTCTGCATGAATGGAGTCTTTTCTTGATCTATAGAAAATCAGTTATATAGGAAGCTAAGAAAATGAAAAATTGGTAAATGAGTACCACATGCAGTTGCACTCTGAGAGCTAAGGTCACATAGCTGGATTGTGGCAATGGGAAATATAAACTTGTGGTCACATGTCATTGCATGCTTTGTAACAGAAAGATGTGTTTGCAAACTGCAAGTTTTTGCTCCCTATTTTTTCTGGAAACTATAGGGCCTTTCTTGGTCCACTAAGGTTTTTGCTTTGAGACCCACAATCAAATTGAAGATGTGAAAGTTCGCAACAGCAAATGAGGTATCCAAATTGAGGTTCCGCATTCGTTACCAGAAATTTGTGTGGGTTGCTGCTTCCTATGAAAAGTATTTCTCCAATTTGGTTATTTCCAGGAAAGTTTTTTTTGTTCTAAGCCGTAGAGGCTGAATTTTACTTTCAATCCACTTTACAGATGTGCATGACCTGCATATCTTGCTGACAGTTCTTCAAACACTCATGTTGCCATACTTTGAGCAAAAAAGGTGATGTAAGATCTGGGTCTGCAATGTTTAGTTGGTTTTTGCAGTTATGTGGCTGAATGCATAAGTTTGGCCTGTAAAAATGCTTATCAAACTGCAACACCTCCAGATCAAGGCTAGAAGGTACCAACCAAAAAAATTCCGCTCTTCAATGCCTCAGAAGAAATTTCAATCCCAATTAATTTTTTTTTTTTTCCCTTGGAATCTGGTTTCCCTGATAAATACCCACTTACTATCTGAGGAATAATTGTTTAAAACACAACATTGCAGGGCTGATTTTTCCTTTTTGTTTGTTCCACTTTTTCCTCTTTATTCTCAAAATTTGGACAAGTTCCTCTGTCTCCTTTTGTGTCTGAAAAGGAATTTAACTACAAGAAAGAAAATTTGCATGTGTAAGATAGCTTTACTACTGTGCTGCTGACATGCATGTTGTATATGATACTTTCTATGAAGATTGCTGATTGCATGAATGAAGGCTTACTGCCATCTTTAACCAAGTATTTGCTCCACTTCCATCTCGTTATAAATTAATCTAACATTGAGAGTCTTGATGACACTTTTTGTCACATAGCTTGTGGCCCATGCAAATTGAATTATTTGCAAGGTGGTTGAAGTAGCATGCTATTGGGGTAGGTTTGTTGCAGCTCTGTTCCTATAGAAACCAAATCCACCTTTGTAACCAATACTAAAGTGGGATTGAAAGAAATAATGATGTTGAAGTTAACAACTTTTTCCATCTCAATTTCAAATCAAATATTTAAAAACACATCTATTCAATATTGATCTCAAAAAGACCAATTTAGATATCTAATGGACTTTACACTTTTGAGATTATCAAATTTTTATTTTAAATCTTAAAAGAAAGAGAGAAATTTTTACTTTTCTTATTTGATTTTGTCATCTTAAGTGTTATTACATTTCAAAGTGTAGTTGTCCAAGGACTTTGAAGGGATGTGAACAAAGTTCACAATCATTTGATTAAATATTGATATTTTAAGTCTAAAAATTTCAAATTTGGAAAGATTAAAATATATAAGTTCTAGTTAGAACTTGTTTCATTTAAAAAAAGAAATTCAAAATGAATTTGAATTGTCATTAACCTAAAAAAATTGGCATTATGACTTTGATGAAAATCTATTATAATGTGCTTTTGCCAAATCAAAACATATTCATTTGAACTATCAAGACAAAAACATATTTCCACAATGCTAGGCTAAACCTTTGTTGTCTGGCCATATGGATTTAAATCCATATGGCTTAATTTACTGAATATTTAGCCACTAGCTAAGGGTACACTCTAAATCAGGATTAAATGAATTTATAACTATGTAACCCAAATCAAGAATAAGAGGGCTTATACACCCTTAACTCATCCAAAAGATTGTTTCAAAACAAAATATCTTCACAAGACATGTATATCATAATCAATGTAACCATGAGAGCATTTGTGAAATTGACAACAAACAATATTGTAGCTGGTCAGTTTCCACATTGACAAAAGGAATTTAATCATTTTTCCTCAAAAAATGAATTCGTTTTTAAAATTTGAAATTATATATATTTTCCATCATCTATTATAATATTGTGATATGAGTAGTGAAATTATTCAAAGTGTAGCCTATAATTATGACGATTTTCAGCATGCCAATTTCATATTTCACAAAATTTCATTTCATTATTTTGAGGATTATTTAATGATGAAACTAACCTTAGTGTAAGGTAAATTGGAAATATGAATAATTGAAAGAAGCAAAAATTATGAAAAGCTATATAAATGTATATTTCCTTGACTCAATGTTCAAAAAAGATTTAATATTTTTTTAATTTTGGAAGCCAAATTACCACATATGGTTCAAAATGCCAACATGCACGAGCAAATGGATAGCTTTTAAACAAAAGCTTTTAATCAAATTGTGTGTTCTCTTAAAAAAAAACCACCAATTGGAGTTCAATTCAACATTCATTCAAGGTGAAAGCATATTATGAGTGAATCATTTTTGTTAAAAAATATGATTTATAATAATTATCATAGTATGTAATAAGCTAAATTTTGATGGCATTATTTGATAATCATAAACATAAGAAAAAAATTTAAAATTGTGCATGACAACATTATGAAACCTGAAGTTCATTATGAATTAAATTTAATTTTGATTCAATAGTTAAATGAAGAGGATTGAATAAAATCAATGTACAAACAATATATAATTTATAGTTTTTCAATGGTCATAAGGCTCATGTTTGCGATTCATTACCAAACAAAAGAAAATCGAAAAAATAATATAACATGCCCAACTACATTCTTTTTTTTTTTAATATGGTAATGGTTTTGTTTTGAAATGAAAAGATTATTAAGCATTTGTTGATCAAAAATTGAAAAAAACACATTTTTTTAATGAATTTTCAACCAAAATAAAATAAAATTGAAATGGTTATAATTCCATTTTTGTATATCAATATCATTCACCAAAAATAAATTCCACCAATGACTTTAATTTTGGACTATATATATATGCAATAAATTTAAAACTTTGTGATGGGTATTATTTTTTCACAAATATATTCTATATGTTCAAGGTTTTCAATGTTTATAATGGATTAAAAAAATCAATTAATTTAATTTTAAAGATAATAAAATATAATTAAAATGAAAAATAATAATTCAAAATGTGATGTTGATACATTGCGAAAAAATAATTACAAAAACATTATACATGCAACAAATTTTTTCAAAAGGCATGTAATGTGCTTTCATCCTTTAGATCTTAATTAGTTTTGAGCGATCCTTATTTTTCTTTTCATTTACACATCGCAACTTTAGGATTTATGTGACCTAGTGCACCGTCCACTATTCAAACTTGGGTCAAAACCTGTGATTAGGAGCCAAAGGGATTATTTTGGAAAATGATTGCATGTCCTTTTCCCCCAAAACTTTTTTACATGCAAATGAATTTTTGAATGAAATTTTTTGTACCATATTCTAAAAAAATTTAAATGTTCCCCAATGAATCACATTTTTTTTTGTTAGTCATTATTGAATAAATATACAATTTTAAATCTATGTAGATTCCTTGCAGATTCAAATGTTTCACCTTGAAAAATGATCAAAATTCTAAATCATTACCAAAAATTAAAATTTCACATTCTTTAGTTTTATTATACTTTAAGCTATAACTCTTTTTCATACATCATGTACATTATAACCCATTTATATGTGGTAAAATACTTTTGAAACTTAAAATTTTTAAAACAATTTTAAGACATTTTTTGAATTTTTAAAGTTTTAAAATTTCACATTTAAAAAAATATGAGTGCTTATTGAGTGTGGTTAATATTTTTTTATCATCTGTATTTTTTTCATTGAATTTTTAAAAATTATATGAATCCTTTTAATAGTCCTTTGCAAAATTGATTCCATTTGACGTAGTTGGTGTACATTTTCAAACGTTCTAAATTAAAACCAAAATTTAAAATTAGATCAAATGAATTCTACTTTAAGTTCCTTAACATTCATATGAGGGAAAAATGATTAATTTGCCATGATTACTATGGTTTTAATTGATAATTAAAAATAAATGTTTGATTTTGATTGATTATGTCTAACACCCAATGCCTTTTTTGGCTCTTAATTACGTGTTTTGACCCATTCATAAGGACTTAGTTGAGGATGAACCACAATAAGGTTACCAAGGTTCCATCTTGGTAATCTATCTTGTAACCCCTCCCACTTAACCTATGGGTCCAAACACGATAAAGTATGCCAAAAAAGTAGTCTTAAAAAAAAAAAATTAAAAAAAATCTCTTTTAAACATTAACATTAAAAAAGATATTAAAAACCTATTTAAAGTATTAATTGAGCACTTCATTGAATTTATTGTAAGTTGCACATAAAGTTTGAAAAATTCATATATAAAAAAAGTGAATGAAAAAAATGTTTAAAATTGGTTGGTTATTCAAAATTTTCCAAAATATTTTTACATTAAAAATTTAATAGATTATGACTAGAATATGAAAAGTTGAAATTATATTTTTACACATTAGGCCTTCATCAACTTGAAAGTATAATAATTATAATTGATATAGTTGTATTTTTATGTACTTGTAACTCAATTTTGCAAAATTGTAACATCTACATTTCATATTTGCATTTCAAAAAAATGTACTTAAATGCATATTAAAACACGTGTTTCTTTAATATTATGTAATGAAATCAAAGACCTTATAATTGTTGACTTGGGGGACATTTAGTGTAAAGTTTGAAATTTATGTGTGTCAAATGACCATTTTAAAAGGGTATTAGATAATTTTCCAACCTATTTTTCATCACCCTATTATATCTAAATTTCTAATATATACCTATTAAAACCATCCTATATTAAATATAATCCATTATGTGGAATTATTACATACCCTATATTTGAATAAAAGCTACCTTATTTTATAACTAATCAATGTATAATTTTTACCCAATAACTAATATATTGCACTTAATATTTTTGTTCATATATTTTCTACTTTTTTTTTACTAGTGTCCCCTTGGATCATTGATCATTCATGTAAATAATATTTATGGATTCAATATATTAAAAAATATTTTATGGATACTTTCAATTTTTTTTTTGGTCTCCAATTGGCATACATGCTTATGCCCCTATCTTGTAGACCTTCCTACTTAACCTTGTGCATCACCTAGATAATTACCTATGCCAATGGATAAGTATAATAAGGTGGTAGGTAAAGAATGTAAGTGGTTACTATGTAGGTAGTTAAGTAAGTAAGGCACTAGGTGGCTACTAAGTATGTAAATGCTTGTGGATGTTCAGTACATGGTGGTTAGCTAGAAGACACAAATACAATGAAAAGGATTTTCATTGTCCGCACACCATCCATCTTGCATAGAGCGTCCTTAGGCTGCTCTTTGCAAAAGCTATAGCCCTAAGTTCATTTGTGGCCTCTTCTTACGTCAAGGATACAATGGTCATGGTTGCATATCAACTCAAAAAGAATTTGACAAGTGGAGAGTAGGAAAGTCTAAAGTCTCAAACAGTGGACACGTTAATTCCAATGCATTCAAAGTTGGAAGTTCAAATCTATGAATGTTCAAGTGTTAAGTTACAGAACCGAGTATTCAATTAACCTAGTGCTTGAACTTCTTGAGTGATTAGTTAGGTGACTTAGAGATAAAACTAAGTTCCTCTACTTAGGGCTAGTTTCAATATGTAAGTATCCCACATTGGTTGGCTTTGAGTTGCTTTGGGTGTTTTTCACACCATGACTTGTTGCAAAAATTCAGGTAGATGATTTAGCCACAAAACTCTGGCCCCAAAAACCATTTGCAACTCCTTTTTTTTGGGGACTCGAAGTGCAGGTTGGAGGTGTGAGTATGGTAGAGGATCCCCCTTTGGAATTACTACAACAGATGCTAATAACTTGCTTGGTTACATTGTAGAAGAAGAAAAACTTGGTCACATGACTCATGACATGCTTTTGCACGAGCACATGATTTGAATCACAGAAATCGAGCCCATGTACGATGGATGCCACATGGCATACAAGTGGACCCTTCCTTGCAAGGTGATTTTTCCAATCCATGAAAACCTTGTGGGATTTAACTATATGTGTAAGTTCTTTATTTGAAAGAAAATAAATTCCATAATGTGATCTAATGTAAGACAAGGCATAATAATGGATATAAATTTGGTTGAAAATTACTGTGTATATTATTTCTATTTGGATACAATTTAAAATGTGTTGGCTGGAAAGGGTAGTCTTCTTTCAAGTGTGCATGACAACAAAAAGGAGTGCTGCACATCTCAAGATTATGTATCCTTCATTGCATAGTAGGCATCTGTTATCTATCCTTTGTTCATGATTGGTTACCAAGGTGAAACCCAGCACCAACTCAGTTGGGGTTTTGGCCACAACTGAGCCCTAACAGGCTGATGTCCAATGGATGGCCCCTTCCTACTAGCATGTACAAAGTGTGGCAAAAAAATGTAACAAAATCTAAATCATTGCAGGTCAGAAATAAAGAAAGAAACTACATCTATGCATTTTGTTGGGGTTGATTCACTATCTGCAAAATCACAGGCCTGTGCATGGGATTCAAAGTTCAGCAAAGGATATGAACTGCAAAATTGCAAACGCATTGCAAAGTCTCAATTCAACAAAGCTAAGTGCATGTGTGTAGATTCAATGCAAAAAATGTCAGACCTACAAGTCACTATGTGGAGTTCAACTTCTGATGGCTCTTCTTTAAACCCTTACACAAACTTCCAATTTCTGGTTAGGAAGAGCAAAGAAACATGTGTGCATGTCCAAACACCTGCACTGTAAATCCCTTTGCAAGGAAGTTGATTACAAGAAAGAAAAGTGCAAGCAAAAAGGTGAAACAAGTAGAGAGGTTTCCATGTATCTAGCTATCCAGTTCAAGTTCTCTTGATCATAGGGATAGTCATATAACTTCACACAACTTCCATTAATCAATCAAGTGAAAAGCATAATGGAATTCCAGACGCTAGAGAAAAAAGAGATGTTCAGATTGTATCTGGAAATTGTAAATCAGTTTCCAGAATATTAGTACCAATTCAAGAAAGCAAAATTCATTCAACATTCTGAAAAGATGAAAAATGCTGTACGTCATGTAGATGGGCTCACCTGGGTTTTGAAGTTCAAGCTCTGATGATATTCCCCTTATACCTACGAGCTCACATAAAGTTCACACTCAATTAGAACTTCCACTTGGACATATCACTCAACCTCATGAAACTCCAGAGCCCAGTAAGAGAAAAAAGAAAGAAGCATGCAGTTTGTGTGTAGGATATATGCAACATTTTCTGATGACCCATGCAAGCCACAAAAACAACAGAGATAGATACATAGATTCGAGACCCAGGGTTACATGACACTTCATAAACTGAAGTTGTCGACAAACTCAGGGTAGACTGTGTTCATAAACTGGCCCTAAGCTACAAGCTGCCACACTGGCTGGAAGACACAGCCAGGGTTCTGTACTGGGGTTTGTGCAGAGAGAACTGCATGTATAGTATGCCAAAAACAGTTTAGTCAGGCTACTCTCTGCTGCTGATCATCCTCAGAAGAGCAAGTAGACTACAAAAAATCTCCTGCATGCACAGCTACCAACTTCATACCCATTTCACAAGTACCACCATCCCAGGAACCATGAAACAGCCATGACAACAAACAATGTGGAACTTAGTTGAGGAGAAAACCAGTTCAAACGCTCCGACTGGTTTACTCCCAAGCTGGGGGTTGGCTGTTTGTTTGCCTCTCATGTCCACACTGCACAGCATGAGAATGAAGATCAAGTGTAAGTCCACTTGGAGATGTCGTACTCTTCTCCACTGGCTAGTGCCACAGCGTAACAGAGAGCTGCACGTAACAATTCAATCCTTTCCGGAGTATAGACCCTAGGATTGGACAGGGTTACGGTAGGATCGTCCTTCACAGCTTTCATCTTGCATTCCACAGAGCAAAACGAGACTGTGCAGCGATCAGTGTTTAGGATCTTTGGGCACTTCAGGCACGGGATGAAGGGTCCCAGTGATCTTTCAGGGCTGCTTCCTCGCGGCTGACCTCCACGGCGCGGTGTGCGTCCTCCGCGCTCGTTGTTTTTTTTCCCAATTTTCTTGGATGTGTTTTGTTTCTTGCCAGCTGCTGCTGCTGCAGCGGACTCTTGGCTGTATAGAAACATGATGAGGGAGTCATCGCAACCGAATTTGTAGTACGACTGGACCCCGGAAACATCCGCTAGTGCCTGTAAGGCGTTGGCTTCCAGCACGGGTTTGTGGTCGAATTGGCGCATGCGAAGGAGTTCATGTTTGAAATGAGCTCGATTCTCCTCGAAGTCCCCTCTAAGAACACAAGGCTTTCTGCAGTCGATGCAGAACGCATGGCTGCTCCAGCTGCGACCGCAGTCGCACTTGCCCGATGCGTTACCGGTGAAGAGGTCCGGCAACCACTCTGGTCCGCTTCGGCCTTCCAGTGAACTGGGAAGAATCATCGTCGAGCTAGACATTGTAAAAAAAACCTAGACACATGGGATGAGCACACAAAGATTTAGATGCCAAAGCGCAGTAGACGGAACACTAGATCTCCGAAGCACCTGCAGCGAGAGTCTAGGTCTCGATCCTGACAATATCTGTAGTTACTACTCTCACTGCAATATCCTTATGCCGCAGCCACAATGCAGACAGATCACAGAGCGATTGTGACACCACCCCCTGCAAGAAACCGCATATATGGTGGACCTGCAAACTGTGGAATGATCGAGCTCATAAGGAATACACGCGGTCATGACACATACCGTATACCCAAGCTATTCCTCATCCAGCACTCACCCAGCTGCAGTTCACACTGCCACCACCTCTCACTGTTAAAACACAACAATGTATACTCCTCAAGCTGAAAATATGCAGATTTCAGTAACAATTGCAACACTTGCAAAACAGAGAACCTGCAAATTGTGAAAAGATCTGACCATCCAATCTCAGTAAATACAGCTTCTATAGCGAAGATGCACTGCTGTGTACATATATGTAAGTCTCACAACCTTAGGAATGTCTCTTACCGATCACGACTCCTCTGAAGCTGTAGGATGAAGGCGAAGACGATCGCTGCACTCAAGAAGAAGAAGAAGACCATGGGAAAACAAGGGCCCAACAAAAGCCCTATGTACTCTTTCCGCGCCGCCGAGCCTCCTGCCCATCACGCCACATTGAGAGGCCAGACCCTCGACCCACCCCAACCCGCCCATGCACCCCGCCCTTTTTCTCAAGCCCATATCCAAGGGCCCTGGATTTTTCTATATTAAATATTGCAAGCACTAGGGGCCTGGATTTTTTCCTGGGAATTGAATTTTTTTTAGAATAAATTTTACCTTCGTTCTTTTCGTAACTGGAAAAACATTTTTATGACAACTGAGGAAGTTGTATCCAGTCTTGTTTGCTTGTGGTATTTTAGACTTTAAACCCAGCTAAAATGCTAACATGCCTCTTTTAAAACAAAGTGCACAAGGAATGTGTAAGAACCCTGCCTATATAGTTGTTACACATTAAATTGTTATTTCACTCAAGATAACGAAAAATACCAAATTCAGACCACCAAATCCAACATTCCCATTGGCGTGAAAAAAAACAAATCTTCAAATCTACATAGAACACTATTCTGCAGAACATTGAAAATAATGATCCTTTCTATCAATTCCATTGGTCTTGTAAAATTCTCAAAAGCTTACCAAACCTTTCTGCACATTTAATAGGTAGTTCACTTCAGATAATCATGAAAAGTAAATTCAAACCAACAAATCCCACAATTTCATTGGACAAAAGCTTTTTTCTTCAAACCTAGCTGCAAGCCTATTCAACACCCCTTGTATATTAATACATTAATATTATAACCCTTGTCTGTATACAGACAGGGTTAAAAAATTCTAACAAGTGCATGTGGATAGAAAGGTTCATTGTAACTTGCTTGTTGTTAAGGTCCATGGATGTGCTGGGCCAAGTGGTTCTCAGCAAAAGCAAACTGACTCTAGATATGGATATGCCAGTTTTGAGTTTTGAATGCCCCATTGGCCTTTGGATGAACCCACATGTACATTGGAACCAGGGCAAAATTCCAGCAATGTTTTTTGGTTTGCTTCTTTATATCAGATCAATTTTGTTCTCACAAAATGAGAGTCTCTGAGCTCAAAATTAATATTTCTTGGACCAAATATTGGTTGCATACCTCATTGGATACTATGTGTTTTTGCAGGTTCCGATTTTAGTCATTACAAGAGAATGTGGTTTTTCTCACATAAAGGGTTGCTGCTCATGACATGTGTGAAGTAACTTTCTGGTTTCATTCATTACAATTTATAATATGAGTGTTTATTGTGGCATGTATTATATTAAAATTACAACTTGACATTAAGTTATGACACTAGAAAGAACCCTTTGGTTGATTGAAAAAAACTTTGAATAAATCCAAGGCAATAGTGTTAATTCAAAAATCTATAATCATGCTTTTAAAAAACAATCCAAATATTATGATTTCACTTGTATTAGTTCTTACTTTCATTATTTATATCTATAATTTATTCATTGTAAAAAATTAAAAAATTAAATTCTTATTCTTCAATACTTACAATGATAGAGAATGTATAGTTACAATATTTAGAATCAATTTACTTGAGAAATAGTTGCATAAAGGTGAAGACATTTTTATTTTTAATCTAATTTTTTTTGAGAAATGTAAATTAATTTATACTCACTTAAAAATAAAATCCAACATCATTTTTAAAGGGAAAGCAAAGTTAAATTAATCCTAAAACTTTCCTTTTATGATCATTTTTTAATGCAAAAGATTATATTTAGCTTGACTTTGAAAAGGAAGTTCTTAAAGTATATGTGCAAAAGACAGAAAAATAATGGTAAAGGAATTGAAGATTTTGAAAGGGTAATTGAAAAATTTATGCAATGAATTCTAGTAATTAATTAAATTTTTAGACCTTAATTTTAAGCTTCATTTTGGAAAGGAAGGTTTCAAAGGGTATATGAGAAAAAAATGAAAATAATGGTAAAGGAGGTTGAGATTTTGGAAAGATATTTATAAAAGTTTTGCATTTCCATGTAAGTGGGTATGGGACAAGAAACGAGATAGTTAGGCTTGGAAGAGGTAGTTATTGTAGTGAATGGCATAGACACATACATGATGACAAGAATTATGTGACTATGTCATGAATGGCCTAAGCTATGGACTTTGAATAAATTCAAAGAACATATTATGCTTGTGAAATATGTGCCCTAAATTAATATTAAGTTGTAATTTAAATATAATATATACCACAATAAACATCACATATTTGTACATTGTAATAAATGAAACAAACCACAAAGTTTATTTCACATGTGCCAGGAGTCGCGACTTTTTGTGTGAAAAGAATTGCATTCTCTTGTATTGATTATTAATCATTTTTCATACTGACTTTTAACTCCTGTTTTAGAAAGTAATACAGGAGATGTACACATTCTGGAACCTCTGATGCCTGGATATGAATAATGTGCACCTACCTTGAATGAGGAATGAGGATATGCTCAGCATGCTTAGCAGTGTTGGGAGAATATTGAGTTTTTAGTGTTAAAACTGCGGTTCAGGGTTAGGTTTTTGTGACAATGTTATTTGGACTCAAGCTCACATTGTTTTGTTGGAACCGGCAGCAGAATCAGAGTCTCAAACATTGGAAATAGTCTTTTGTTAGATTTGGACCCACAACTGGAACTAACACTCTTGGGAAAAAGGGGTAAGTTCTTTGAATCAGCAAGATGATTTTGTTTTTTGAGAAACTGAAAAATAGCCTCAACGTAGAGTTAAATATTAATTTTTATTAGTTGTTGAACTCCATACTTATATTGACCCTGATTTCAATTTGATTAAATTTTTTTATCCATGCAATATCTAGTATGAGGAGTGTGTAACATTTGTATGAAATTGGACCTGATTTTGAACTGAGCCCAAAGGTTCTTGAATTCGAGAAAATACGTTGGAACTGGAACCCCAAGGTTTTACAATGGGAAGAACCGAGCTCAAACCCACACCAAAGAACCTCCATTACAAAAAAAACAAAACAAAATCAAAACTGACACCAAAGGTTCTCTTTAAAAGAAAACTACATATCACTCATGCATGCATATTAGAGAGGTGAAATGCAATCCACCGGTTACATACAATGGTAGATATAGAAAATCACACAAATTTTCTTTATGGTTTCTATCTCTATCCTGAAATTAAGCTTGTCCAAAGATCCTGGAAAAAAGAAAAACACTGAAAATACTGGTTATGTTGGTGTGGAATTGTAAACCAGTCCTCTTTCCATGTTCTCATTTTGCCAGAGAGTTGCAAAGTTAGACTTCAATGATCCATGGCTTTTAATACTCCTAACAAAATTTACTACAACAGAAACTGGAGATGTTTGAGTGAAAAAAGACATCGTGTCCTGAATTGCAAGTTGATTTCTAGGCAGCAATATATATTGAGGCAAATCTTGAGGTTTAGGTGGAACTAGTTGATTGTCTTTGAGTTTGGCATAGTGAATCCTTACTTGGGCCCATGGTGTAAGAGTTTTTATCTTGGTTATCAAGAAAGGCCGAGAACTGACAGATGCTGGTTGGTTTTATACCTACTGGTCAGGCCCAGAATATCAGATGGTTTAGTTCTACAAATTCCCACTTGCAAACTATTAACCCTGAGTGCCTGAGTGAAAGTGTACTTGACAATGTACTTGCTGGTTGTGAGGCTTTTGCCCTCACCAGTTGGGTGGCTTTGGGTCTTGGATTTCAAGTCACAGTTCTCCCCATCCATGTGTTTTCAAGTTTTGGCAAACTGAAGGGTACTTTACCAGACCCAGATGCCATATTTCTCATAAATCATTTTTGTGTGGGTGATGAGAGATGGGGTGCAGGAAGCATGCACGTAATTGAAATAGATTTTTCTCTTCAACTATGATAATGTCTAATGAGATCATGCAAAAGCAATGTGACTGCAAATCATAAATACTCAGGACAGCCAGTGGAGCTGCATTGAGATACCTTAACTTGCTCAATTCATTGTTCTTGCATATTACAATAGATTTAATTCCTTAGTTTAGATTCCCCATAAAAAAAAGAGATTAAAAAAAACAGTCATTCCCAATTCACATGCTGCCTGTATACAAATAGAACTCCAAACATATCCAGTAATAATTTCTTATCTCAGCCATTTGAATTCAAATATTTGGCTAAATTGGCTTATTGTTGATCGCAATCTCAGCTACATCAAAAATTTGAAAAAAAAAAACCATTTGTGCATTGCGCACAAAAAGAACTTGCAGAAATGTTTGAGTCTGTTATTCACAATTTTGCAGCAAGATCAGTTCTTACTTTTACTTTGACAACAATAATGACGTGGGGCTTATTTGAAATTCTGGAACCTGTACCTGTCATTAAAGTTTGCAACCCTGAGTCTTCATTCCCACAACCCAACCATTATCTACAAAAGCGGCTTCACCCCCTCATCATGCCAAGCCATTGATGAATCTCCTCGTCATTATCACTTGCTCTTTCGCAAAGCCCGTACCTGCCCAAGGAGCCTTAGCTGTAACAATAAGATAGTACCAAAGTAAAGGCCCCCCATAAAAGTATATTTTAGTTGCTTCTAAACATAAGAAATAAAAAGACTAATTTAACGTCTCAAAGTCGACCTTTAACATTCTCCGGGCTAAATAAAGCACTGAAAGGTCTCACTCAAGAAGGTGAAAGTACCAGTGTAGATCCCCACTTCGCCCTGGCCCACAAGATATTACACAACAAGCAAATCCCTTAATTCACTCATCCTGCTTTCTACTTTACTATTTTTGCCACATATCTTGTTCAACTTCCATCCCTCCATACCTTTTGTATTTCTGTGTTTGTGTCTGTATTCTTAGTTTTTGCAAGATGTGAAATGAAAAAAGACAATATAATGTGCAAAGGATGGAAGTTTCTTTTATCTACTGTACTACTACAAGTGTAGCCTGTGCTGCAGGCTCTATTGTGAAATTAAAAAAAAATTAGTGACAAAAGTTACTCAATATCTCCTCACCTTAGGTCTAAAAATTAAAAAGTTGCCTCCAAGAATCCCATTTCATCTATGGCTTTTCTACAGAACCATTTGAAAGCTTGCCCTAATTTCCTTAAAAGTCTTAGTTTTGATTTTGTTGATTTTTTTAATAAATATGTTCAATACTCCATAACTATGGCACTCTAGATCTAAACATTACAAAATCACCTTGGTGCACCCGTACTCGTTGAGGGCTTTCCAATGGTACATCAAGAGCCCAGTGGGGGGTCTTCATGGTCTGGCAGATCTATCTCAAGATGACAAGCAAAACAAATAGAACTTGAACAAAGTCCCACCTTCCTTAATTGAGAGATTCTCCTCATGAATTATGCTATATTGCCTCATTTTCAAATATGGAGGACTATCAAGCATGTTGCCCCAATGATTTTCTTGGGCAAAGTTTTGCTATAATACAAAACATATTCTGGAGGAAAACATGAATAACATGGCTTTTCAGTGTGAAATGTGTTTTTTAAAGCAATAAGTTTGTCTCTTTTTCGAACTAAAAGAATTGATAAATAATAAACAGTCAAGCACTAAGTAAGCTGACACAACTTATAACCAAATTTTATATTATCTCAAAGTTCAGCAATTACAGGACTACTAGTTCAAATAGGAGGGGATTTTACACCTACTCCTTGTGAGGGAGAGGAAAATTATGTCTTCCTGTAGAAGTAAGCTCTGAGCTCTGGCTCAGGTGAACCAGCACCCAACTGGATGCCCATTATGACCCAGTTGTGAATGAACCTCAACTGAGTTAATATCTGGTTTCACCTTGGTAACCCATTCTGTAAGAAGTAGGTCCTATATATAGGTAGAGAGGTTTTAAATAGGTGACTAGTAGTAAGTGGATAGATAATTTATACATCGCAAATGGTTGTTTGTCTTACCTACCTAGTTGGTAGGTAGTACAAAAAACAACTAAGGTAACCAGCATGGTTAGATAGGGGTCTGGAACCCAACAGAAAACTGTTTCTTGATCACTTACTATCCATCCTTCACGGTGCACTGGTTCACTCTGGCCCTGGACTCCTATTCTTAGAGACTCTAGTGTAGGAACCCTTCTCCCCTTATGTCTCATGATCAGTGATTTCTTTTGACTACATTTTGCCACTTAACGACAAAAAAAGAAATATTTCATTGAAGTGTAAATTCGAAAACAAATTGTTAAAAAAATTCAAAAACTTTGGAAAACCACAAAACTGAAAAACAAAACTCTGCTCACGATCTATATATGTTTAGGTTCATGATAAGGCTTGCCTTGTACTTTAAGATGGGTAATTTAATCCCAGGGGTGATAGATGTTCTTCAAATGTAGGGTTTTGTGAATGTCCCACCTGTGGGCTTTACCCTACACTTAACCTTGTATTGCACGACTCCTTTCCTATAATTAGAACTTCTTTACATTGATGAAGGCTGAGTAAAACCTGAGTCATGATTTGATGATATATCTGCTCAGATTGAAGTTGTGGGAAAACCATATTAAGGAGAGAGAAATGAAGAGATAACTGTGTTGTTTGCATTGAAATGGTGGGAAAGATGACATTGAAGCAACAGAAATGAAGAAGAAACTACATAGCCTGTGGGCATTCGAAGTATTGCCTGGAAAGCAGATGGACTGCACATTCCTTTGCAGAACTTCTCAATTCAAGAAAGCTAAGTGCATGTGTACACATGATTCAGTGCAAAAAATGTTATTATAATATGTTAGGTGCAAGTCACAATGTAGAATCCAAGGTCTGACGGTGCTTCTTCGCCTTACACAAACTGTCAATCTGGCCTCAAAGAGTGCAAAGAAACATGCATGTCCAAACATCTGGATTTGTAAATCCCCCGCAGAAAGAAAGCAAAGGATTTGAAGCAACCCCACATCAGAACCATGCACTGGAAGCTCCTTATGACTCAGTTGTGGATGAACCTCAACTTAGTTAATGAAACCCATGTTGGTAGCCCATTTTGTAAGAAGTAGGTTCTATATCTACGTAGCAAAATAGGTGACTACAAGGTAAGTAGATGGTTCATACATATTCAAGGGCTGCTTTTACTACCTACCTACCTACTAACAACCCACTTGTAGGAAGTAAAAGCAGGTTGTTAGTAGGTAGTTAGCTAAAAAAAAGCAACTATGCTAACCACCATGGTTAGCTAGTGAACTGGAACCCAAAAGAAAACTGTTTCCCTACCACTTGTACCATCCATCCTTCACGGTACAATGGTGGGTGCTGCTTCACTCTGGCCATCAAGCTAACAATGTGAAGTTCAAGCTCTGATGATGTTCCCCTCATATACTCTCTCACACACACAAGTTCCACTCCTGGGGATATAACATCAATATAACCTCATGAAACTCCAGAGTTCAGAAAGAGAAAACAGAAACAAGCATGCAGTTTGTGTATAGGATATATGCAACATTTTCTGAGGACCCATGCAAGGCACAAAAACAACAGAGATGGATACATGGATTCCAGACCCACGGATACATGACTCTTTATAACCGGAAGTAGTAGACAACCGCCGGGTAAAATGTGTTCATAAACTGGGCCCCAAGTTACAAGCCGCCATACTGGCTGGAAAGACACAGCCAGGGTTAGGAACTGGATCTGTGCAGATAGAACTGTATGTATAGTATACCAAAAACAGCTTAGTCAAGCTACTCTCTGCTGCTGATCATCCTCAGAAGAGTAAGTAGACTACAAAAATCTCCTGCATCCACAGCTACCAACTTCACACCCATTTCACAAGTACCACCATCCCAGGAACCACGAAAACAGCCATGACAACAAACAATGTGGAACTTAGCTGAGGAGAAAACCAGTTCAAACGCTCCAACTGGTTTGCTCCCAAGCTGGGGGTTGGCTGTCTGTTTCCCTCATGTCCACACTGCACAGCATGAGAATGAAGATCAAGTCCAAGTTCAGTTCGAGATGACGTTATACGCTTCTTTTTCTGTGGCGAGTGCCACAGCGTTCAGGATAGCTGCACGTAACACGTTAAGGTATTCCTCGGAAGAGAAGATCCGAGGCTCCGACAGCTGGTTCACGCTAGGATCGCGCTCAACAGCTTTCATCTTGCACTGCTCAGAGCAAAACGACCCCGTGCAGCGATGATCATTGTTCAGAACCTTTGCGCAATTCACGCACGAAAAGGGCCCGAGCGGTCCTTCCGTGCTGCTTCTTCCTTCTTTCTGGGCGCTAGACATTGTAAAGACCTAATCACAGGTGCTGCACACGAATAATTAGACGCCCCAAACCACAGTAGACAGGATAATCTTCAGAGACTGCAAAACTCTGGCAGGTCCAGTATCTTCTTACCTTTTTCGACCCGTCACAAGATGCTCAACCAGCAGTTAAAAGACGGAACACTACTAGATCTCTGAAGCTGCAACAAAAGCAGCAAGCATCTCCTGCCTGGTACCTGCAAAACCGTGAACCCAAAAACAATTGTGGTGTTGATCTGAACGACAAACGCTCCGTATCGTCTCCCTCAGCAAGAACTACGAGCCTGACTACATCTGCAGTTACAACGCTAGTGCAATATCCTACAACGCATATTATATCACAGAGCGCAGAGAGAGGTTGCAGTGAAAACGTATATCTAAGTCTTCACAACCTCAGGACTGTCTCTTACCCGATCACGACTCCTCTGAATCTCCGTAGAATGAAGACGAAGACGATCGCTGCACTGAAGAAGAAGAAGATGGGAAAACAAGGGCCCAACACAAGCCCTATGTAGTGGCTCCCGCTGTCCTGGCCAACTGAGAGACGAGATCCTCGTGCAGCGCGCCCGTTGGATGGGATTTAGATTGGCCATTTTCCCCTAGCCCATCCATCCACGGGGCCTGGGTTTTTCTATATAAAACTATACTAGTGTGCCCGGAGATTTTGAATTCTGTAGTTTATTGGCCTTGCCTACCAAGGCAGGGATATTGTGTTTAGATTCATTATAGAGTATAGTAGCTTAAGGGATTTTGGCCCCTAGATAATAGGTCTATTTTTATATAACAAATTTTGAAAGATGATATTTTGGCGTGTGTTCAAACTTGAGATTAGTTATAGAATTATAATATCTTGAAGGATTTTGGTTTCTTTTAGAGGGTTTTTTGAAGATTATATTTTTGCATGGTGAAATATTTGAGTTTCCATAATTCTTCTTTTGCCTTAAGATACTTTTTAATGTAATTGGAAAGACCATAGTGTGACACACCCCTTGTTAGTGTACCTTTTGCTATTGGCTCTAGTGTGAACTGGTTATCCAACAAATTTTTCCTTGTGAAATCATTTTTTAAATTTACTTAAATTTCCAATGACAAAAACTATTCAAATTTCAATATCTCTCACACCTAAGGTCGAAAAATTTCAAAATCACATTCATTAAGTCTTTACTCATTTAGGGTTTTCTAGCAATACCAATAGTGCACCCAAATTCCTCTATGAATTTTAATTTCGATTTACATGAATTTTCAATGAAAATTTTGTTCAATATTCAATAACCTCTCTACCATAGCTGAAAACATTATGAAATCAACTTGGTGTGCCTCTACTTAGGGAGGCCTTTCTAACGATACCGATTATGAAGTCAACTCGGTGTGCCTTTACTTAGGGAGGTATTTCCAACAATACCAAGAGTGTGACATGAGGTGTCATGGTTTGGGAGATCTCTAACAATTAAACAAACAAATTTACAAAGAAACCACCTTCCTTATAGATAGATGTCATTAAAAACATCCATTCAATTTCTTTCAATTGGAACTTTTTTAATGGCAGTTGGATAAATTATAGTTGTGTGCAATTGTACTATGGATTTGGATAGTCCCACCCAAATTATTTACAAGGGAAAATATTTTGATGTTTGAGTAAAAAAAGACAATTCTAACACATTATTACATATTTGAAGGATCTTTTGATGTTTAGGTGGAACAAGGTGATTATAGCCTAAGGTCAACTTCCACATTGAAAAAACGAATAAATAGTTTTTTTCAAAATTAATTTGTTTATATAAATTTGAAATTATTATTTTTTCATAATTTATTATGATATTGTCATATGAGGATTGAAATTATTTAAATTGTGACTTGTGATAATTATGATGGTATTCAACTTCATTTTCATATTTCAAAAAATTCATTTCATTATTTTGAACATTATACCACAAGGAATATTATCCATACCAACCCATGTATTTGCAACTTGCGTCTAAATCAACCATTTTTGTAATTACTGATGCAATTATCTTTCATAACACCATGTAAAAATGATTTGATGTCACATATGCAAGTATAACATGGTTTTAAGTTGCATATGGGTGAAAACACGGTTCAAAAAATTAGGGGCACCACAGTAAAAGTTTTTTTCCAAGGACTACACATGACACCTATTGTTTTGTGTTGGTTTATAATTTTATAATTTATTTTTTGGATACCCCTTTTAACACTGAATTTTAGAGATAAATACATTTTGACTAAAAATTGATTTTATATCATGTATAATATGCATTCATGCCCTTTTTCACATTAACATGAACCACTTTTGTTAAAAACACATTTTCAAAATCCATATTTTTTAAAGTCAATTTAACATTTTTGAGCCAAATGTGCTCAAATCAATTATAATTTTTTTTTCATTAGTTCAATTCCTTTTGCCTTTCTAATTAGATGCAATGTTAAAATCCTTTCCATTTTTCAAAAGGAATGGTGCACATTTGGTAGAAAAAAAGATTGAAAAAACAAACATTGTCTTTTGAACAAGCATGATTATCAAGGTTTGAATGCTTTGAACATGCAATATATTTTTTGATTTGTGTCAAGTTTTGAACATGTAAACTTGCAATTAATGGAAAATATTCCAAAAAAATTATGACAATCCAAATTATTATGCTTCACTTGTGATTTTTCAAACATATAAAAATGTTGTTTTAAGGAAAGTCCATTCACTTAGGTGGCTTTTTTTATTATGTTTTTACCCACATGTTGTTGACACTTGGGACCATAAATTCCAAGCCTAGTGAATAAAAAAATCAACCAAAATTTGGTTTAAAATAATAATCATTTTCTTTACAACCCTTTCAGAATGGATTTTATAACTTTCAAAATTCTTATAGTCCAAGCATGATTGGGGTACCCCCTTTGAAACATAAGGACTCATTCCTAAAATTCTCAAATTCAACTTTTACTTCACTTTTCTCATGACCTATCTCACATTTCACCTTTTTTTTTCATGTCAAATGAAATAATTTTGTTCCAGATTTTATGTAGGCTTCTAAAATATCTATTATTTTCACTTATGAAAGTGGGAATAATAAAATTTATCCAATGTGGGCTATCTTCTATCAATGGCCCAAAATTCCCAAAATTTTGACTTTTTGAAACTTTTTACATTGCAATAGGGCATTTGGTTCTTGTCACATTCATATATTTTATACACATTAACACAAGGTGTTTCTGATAAAAATCTTGGGCCAAAAAAAATTATTTACACATTCCTTATGAGTCCTTGAACTTTTCTTTTCTTATGCAACAAAGTTTTGGATTTTTTTCAAGGACTTGGTAGGAATCCTTAACCTTGTTCAAATTTGACATTCTATGCATAGAATAGTACCTTTGTAATGTATTTATCTATGAATAAAATCAATATGAATGTGTCATTAAGTTTCAACAACATATTTAAATGAGGGGGTCCAATGAATATGAAATGAAACTATCTTTTTGGCTATTCCAACCATATATTGACCCTTATATCTTATATTATTTTATCAAATGCATTATATGAACAAACCAAACATAGATTTATGCATTACTTATTCATGAAAGAAAATTGAATTCAATTGCATTGTTTAATACATTTCTTTTTATTCCTTTAAAATGAAAATTATAATGAAGACAATGACTCAAGTTATTTAAAAGGATTCAAAAGGACATTTATATTATATGTTATCTATTTTTTATTTTTTTTATAGATTAATATGACATCATTCTAGTTACAATCATACCCCGATTCATTATAATCATGAAATACTAAATATAATAAAAATCCTTAACAATTCTTTGTAGTTCTTTTTCATTAGATTATATTTTTGGGTACTTTGATTGTGAATATCCCCAAATGTATAATATGGTTTGGTAGGTTTGTGAAAATTTTAGAAGTCCAATGAAAAGGGTATAAAGGAAACATCATTTTCAATTTTCAACATAATTTCAGGTGTAGGTGCAAAAAAAAGATTTCCAAACAAATGGGATTGTTGGATTTAATCACTACGCCAAAATGTGGAATGGACATGATTAAGACATTTTGTGACTATGTCCTCACCCAATCATGGAGTCATATAAAACAGGTCTTTTATGACTATTATTTTTAAACCAAAAGTATGACTACATTACTAAGGTTATTGACCATAATCATTTATACTATTACTAAATGTCTATAATTAGCCATTATAGTCATGAATTTTAATATGCTTGTGACTACAATTAGTCATTATAATCATCTTGATTATGAATTTAAAATATTATTTATGTATGTAATGAATATGTACATTAGTAAATATAAAACATTTAGTGCTCTAAATTTCTGAACACCTTTTTCCATTATAAGCAAACTAGGTTTATAATTAAAATATTTTGCTAAACATTTATTGATTTAAAAAAAGGTATAAGTATGTTGGCTAGCTTAGATAACTAATTTGTGAACTAAATATGTAATGTAAGGTAATAATTAGGTTATAAAAATATATCAAAGTTATGTATATTAATAGGTATAAATATTACCTACCTACATTTAAGTAACTATCTAACTAATTACTTATCTACCTTAATTCTATTCATTTACATACTAGCAACGTTACATGTCTATTTATGAATTACCATCTATAGTTTAATTTCATGATTTGATTTGATTTCTTGATATTTAATTTAAAATATTAATGTACTATATGATCAAAATATATTAATAAATTTCCAATGTTCCTATTCAAAATTAATTGACATTTCATGTTTTAGAATCATCATATTTAAACATCACAATGAAATCATTATTTTAAATGGTATTTTTAAAAATGTAATGATTATGTTTTAAATTATTTGTAGTTTTTTTCTATCTTTCATAATAAATTATGCCAAATCAAATTTTACATGTTTAAAATAATCATTTAATTACTTTAAAATCGTCTTAATCTTAAATTTTAAGGATCAAAATTTATATATATAACATCAGATAGTATATACTGTATAATATTTAAGTTATTTTTAATATTGATTTATAATCATAAATTAATTTAGATTAAAATTTAAATATTTAAAATAATTACTTAATTGAATTTTATTAAATTTAAATCAATTGATATCTGATTTATTTGAATAATATTTAATTTTTGTAATAAAATAACTTTACATGTGAAAATGTATTTAAGTAGGTAGGTGAGGCTAAATTAGGTAACATAACTAAGTTAAGTAGGTTGCTGAATAAGTTCTATATATTTATGTTTGACAATTTCAATAGGTTAACCAAAAATATATTCATAACCAAAGGATGACAATATTCTTTATTTATGTTGAGTGGTTGTTCAATGGTTAAAGACTTGAACCTTCCTAAAGGAGGTGAAGGGTTCAAGTCTTCATATTTACAACCTATGTTTCACTAATTAAGTTGCCTACCTACCTAGTTAAGCCGCCTATATTACGTGCCTACTTAGGTTACATAGGTTAAATAGTGTGACATGTCAACCATTAATTGGATGAAAAATAATGAAATGAACCTAATTATCATTATTTGATGATGATTATAAATATATAATATGATTACATGTTTATAATGATATAAAATAAAAATTATTAATATGATAATAAAAAATATAAATATTTTATTAAAATATTATATATATAATGTTGTAGTGGTAAAAGATACGGGCCATTATGACTATAGTAGTCAAAGATTTAATGGCTGTGGCATTTGCAATTATGACTAAAAATATAGCTAGTGGTTTTTGTGACAAGTCTGAATGCACTATAGTCATGGCAATCATAAATGTTTTTAATGACTACAAATGTAATCATATTTTCCACATTTTGGCATAGTGAATGGCTTGAAATAATTTTCTAAGTTATTTAAAGTGAAACACCATTTCAATCTAATAGTTATATACAGATAAGGTTCTTGCACATTACATTTTGTGCATTTTATTTCTTTGTTAATTTTATGTTGTAACCAAAATAAAACAACCTAAGCTAGAATAAATTAGAATAAATAAAAATATTCTAGGGTGGAATAACCTAAAATAACCAAGAATAGCCTAGGTTGGAATTATATAGACTAACTTAAAATAGCCTAAGGTGGAATAACTTAAAATGTCCGACTAAGGTGGACTAAGGTAAAATAATTGAAAATAGCCTAAAATAAACTAGGGTGGAATAGCCTAGAATAGTCAAGAACAACCTAAAATAACCTAAGGTGGAATAATGTTTGATAGTCAATAATAGCCCAACCTATAGAAAGGTAATTAGTTAATTAGATAGACTAGATAATATGTAGTATGTAGGTGAGCTAAGTAATAGGTAATATGCCGTAAGTAAGTAGGTGAAATAATAAGTATTTTATTGTGTGAATATGTGGTAGTGTTCCAATGAGTGTTGTAATATTTCCATTTTACTATAATTTATCCCATATCCTTTGTTTACAAGTTAAATTTTGTAAAGTATATAATTAAGTGAAAGAAAGGATTACTCATGGTATGCAATATAAACATTCAAAGTGCATGTGCCATTTGGGATGAACCAATAAAAAAGACTCATGACCATAAACAAAAAAATCTAGGATTTTTCCTATTGACTTCAGTTTATAACCTACACCTATCCTAAACCTACCTACTTACCTACCTATAGGTTATTCTAGGTTGCCTATTATAGCCTACCCTAGCCTATGATTGTCAAATTGATTATTGTCATGTGGATACATCCTAGTTGACTATCCAATTACATCTTACACCTCATGTAACACTTCTTATTTATAAACCTAATCACAAATGACCATGCCACATAGGTTGGATGTTAGTCGCATGAAAATTTAATATTAATTGCACCTTGATGTGACTATTGTTTCCACTAGCTGCCATGTAATGTCTTTTGCAACTAAGATTTTATACAACTTTTCCAAGGTGACTAAACATTGTAGTAATTGCATGTGACATTTGCAATTAAAAATTAGTCATAAAATGAATTGTTAATATAAAAATTCCTTATAATGTTTATTTAATGATGAAACAAGCCCTAGAATAAAGTATGCAAGTTAATTGGGATGGTGAATCCTAAAATGCCATACTTTCATATCATTTAGTCTTTCCCAAGTGTTTGACAAAAAAAACTTTTGCCAAGGTCATAATTTGCTGGAGTGTTTCAAAAATACCATCCAAGTTTGCAATTTTTGGGTAATTTTTGGTAAAAGAAATCATATACAACAATGTTAAATGTGTGATAATGAAAATGTAAAGTACAATCTTGTAATATGGAATAAACACATCACAAAAATGTTAAATATTTCCATCCATATGAATTCAAATGGTATTTTGGTAGTATTAAAAAAACACCAAATACTTGTCATGTAGAAGGAAATTATATCTCGAACATATTATACAAAATTATTATGATAGTGCTAAGTTCCAAAAGCCATAGTTGTTATTCATTGCACCATTAGCTCTTAATAAAATGATTTTGCCCATGGTCCATGCATAATTGAATCTTAGCAAATCAAATTCATGCTGAGGAACATAAATACAACCTAAAATAGAGAGGAATAATACATCACGTGAAACATACTTTTGTGCTTTGCACATTAATGGTGTGTGTTTTTATTTCATATTTCAAAAATTCTAATTTGAAAATGAACTTAAATACAACCTAAAATATAGAGGAATAATACATTATGTGAAACATATTTTTGTGCTTTGCACATTAATGGTGTGTGTTTTTATTTCATATTTCAAAAACTAAAAATAAGTCAAAAATGCAATATTCCTTTTAAACACAACTTGATTTGATTTTTTCTTGTGAAATATTGTCATTTATTTTATTAGCATTTTTATGTGTTCAATTGTACATTAATATACACAATGGAATTTTTGATATTATCAAACAATCATAAAACCAAATTTGCCCTAAGGAATAATGGGGCATGTTGAATAGAACCCCCTAGATGCCATTAGCCATAAATGTTAACCTGACAATTGTAAGTTATTTGTTTTATATATGGATATATTTTGTGTAATATTCATAAAATTTGTTCAACCTCCACCTTCCAAATGAAAATCAATTGATTTTTTATTGAATTTTCTTTTGTTTAAACACTTGTATCTATTATTATCAACTAGTGTGAACCTGGTGCAAAATGCACCCGTCGAGCAAAAAAAAAAAAAAAAGTCC
>Ga0116231_10003693_pt1 | contig 31569 bp, 25 predicted proteins | sample S1TSphgellanicum_2_FD_89695 | JGI IMG/M metagenome (GOLD analysis project Ga0116231, IMG submission 89695) | Host-associated microbial communities from peat moss isolated from Minnesota, USA - S1T2_Fd - Sphagnum magellanicum MG | ecosystem: Host-associated > Plants > Peat moss > Unclassified... | reverse complement strand
TGTTTTCCATGTCTCCCTGCTTGAGCCCTATCATGAAAACCCGATCCCAGAATGTCATCAAGAACCCCCAGCTCTAGTCGAAATTGAAGGCCAAGAAAAGTTTGAAGTTCAGGAGGTCTTGGACTCCAAGAAGATTCGTGGAAAGCTCATGTACCTTGTCTTTTGGCGAGGTTATCCTCCTTCTGAAGCTACTTGGGAGCCTGCTGGAAACCTAGTTCATGCCCAAGACTTAGTTAATAGGTTTCACCAACGGTATCCTAACAAACCGGCTCCATCTGGAAGATGTCGCTTGAGGAGAGGATAATGTCATGGCCTAGGATATTTTGGGATACTTTTGGCAATATCATGTCCTAGGATATTTTGGGATACTTTTGGCAATATCATGGCCAAGGATATTTTTGGATACTTATGGTTCAGGGTTATAAAAGGAGATAGTCTAGGGAACAACCCTTCAGCAGATCAACACCAGTTGATGGGTCAATAAAGCTTGTCTTGTTTTGTAATTCTCCACTTCTTTGTAATCGGTCCATAACACATATGGCATTGGTGTATTTGGTCAACAAACCATAGGTTTCAAAGAGAATAATTAAATGGTTGTTATTGTTCCTAGAATATGATTTTACCGTAATGTATAAGCCAAGCAAATCTCATGTAGTTGCATATGCATTGTCAAGACTACCAAATATTATAGAACCCATAGGTGTGCTTGATTTAACCACATATGCAAGTTTGTTTTGCATAAAGCTTGAATGGCTAAAGGATGTGAAAGCATTTTTGAGAACAAGATAGATTGAAGACATGTTATCAATATAACAAAAATAAAGATTGGTTAGGAAAGTATAACCTTTCACACTAAAGAATGGTGAATTGTACAAAATGGATCAAGACAATAGATTGTGATGATGTTTAACAACTATAAAAGCATGGATGGTGTTGAGAGAATTACATGAAGGACCATCAGGAGGGCATTTTGCAACTGAAATAACATAGAAAAATATATTGGATGCTAGATGTTGGTGGCCAATTATGTATAAAGATGTGCATGAATATTGTAGATCTTGTGATGCATGTTAAAAAACTGGAGGAGTAACAACTCAAAGTCTTGCAAAGCTTGTCACAAGTCTTCTAAAGGAACCATTTATGAAATGGGGACTTGATTTTGTGGGGCCAATTAAGCTAATAGGAAGATATACATGAAACAAATATGTTCTTGTAGCCACATATTATGCTACTAAGTAGGTGGAAGCAAGAACATTGAAAACTAATATTGCAACATTCACAAATTTTTTTATATATGAATGCATATTAACTAAGTTTGGATGTCCTTTGACTATAATCATAAATTAGGGAGTTCATTTCATTAATGAAGCCATCAAGTATTTGGCAAATCATTTTCTGTTGAAACATGTGAATTCTAGAACCTATCATCCATAAGGGAAGGGGCAGGCTAAGTTTACTAATAAGGTACTTGGGACACTGTTGACCAAGTTAATTAATGAGAATAGAACAGATTGGGATGAACATTTGTCTATAGTGTTATTTCCATACATAATTGCATACAAAGTAGCAATAGGGTATACACCATATCAATTAGTGTATGGGTTACATCCATTGATGCCCACAAAGTACATAGTGCCAATTGTTGGTGGAAATGAAAGAGATAGTATTCCAATGAGAGTCTTAACTAGTAGAATTACAGAGCTAGAAAAGTTGCAAGAAGATAGAATGTAGGCAGTAAAAATTATAGGAATTCAGTAATGGAATATAACATTATGAAATCAACAAAAAAATCTAGAAAAATAGTTTAGTTTTGGTGATTATGTTCTGTGGTTTCGAAAGGGCAATAAATCACACCTAGGAAAGTTTACTAGGAAATAGTTTGGATCGTACAGAGTACAATATGTGTTGCCAAATAACACTGTGTTATTGGTGACCATTGAAAAGTTTGAAACTAACCCTGTGCTGGTTAATGTGAATAAACTCAAACCTTATAAATACATGGAATTTGAAATTTTAAAAAAAGAACAACAAATGCCAATATATTGGGAACATAGTGCAAGTGGAGTTTAGGCGAAGAATTGTGATACATAGGAGGATGATGAAGATTGTGAAATTTAGAAACCACAGATGTAGAATATGGAAGATGAAGAATAGATGGAAGATCTTGTGGTCAACACAATATTCATTTTTGATCTAAAGATTATTAACAAGTCCATGAGGAATAAATACATAAGTGAGAGATTTGGGATGAAAAGATCTGAAGATGATCTATCATGGGTATTGATTAAATTAGCAAAAGTATTCACACAATCATTAGATTTGTTGGCATAGTTAGTAGAAAAATTGGTATAGTTAGCAAATGTATTATCACAATTAGAAGATGAGTTGACATAGTTAGTAGATAAATGGGCGTAGTTAGTAGAAGGTGCACATGGCAAACAAGGTGGAGTTAGTATAATTAATGTAGGGAGATTATGAATGTGAAGTAATTGAAAGATGAAATCTACATTGTTCATTCATAATGATGACGCGAAGTGCTTCCACATGGTTGTACAAAGGACACATAAATTTGTAGTGATGGGTTGTATTAATTTCAAGGACCATGCTTAATTAAAAGATGGCGGGCAAGTAAACAAATGAATGCAATGGGCGAACGTTCAAGGATGAAAAAACCGAGGTAATCATTGAAAGCAATTTGCGATTATTATTGGAAGTTGTGTGCATTTTCGAAGTTTTGGATTTCACAACATGAGTGCAGAGAGTGCGATTGAAAAATTTAAAAAAATAGCAAAGGAAAAGGAAGCACGGAGGAATGAGCATAGACAAAAGCAAGAGGAGGAAGTGGAATTGTTGAGAAGAACAAAAGTAGAAGAGTAGTTGAAAAAAATATAGAGAGAAGGTGTGTTGAATATTCAATCGTTGGTTGTGAGGTCACCATTGCATTCATCATCACCTTTAGAATGTGCAAAAAGAAAAGCATATAATGATAAAATGCAATTTGCACAAACGATAATTCATAATATATATAGAACTAGAACATTTGTAGTTGAGTTTTTGCACAAAAGTAGAAGAAGTTGGCATGCAAGAGAGTGGACAAGACTAAGAGCTACATTAGTACGATCTAGTGTTCATTGAAAAATCGGAGGAAGACGAAGCTGTGGAACAACATTTTGTAGAAGCGCAAACAGTGTAGACAAACACAAGGGAAAAGAACGTTATTGAGGCAAAAGTAAAGCCATCCATAGAGGTGTCGGTGGAAGTACAACAATCCACAAAGGTGAAGGTCATGGCATAAGCATAATGAAAGGTGATGGAGATGGAGAGGCATGAATTGAAAGTTGTAACAAAGAGAAGCACAATCCTGTACAAAACTACATTTCTGGAGAAAGGTATTAAGATTCCAAATCTTGTTCAATTCATGTGGACATAAACAAAACATAATTATGATAAACATGTTGAAAGGATGGAGAACTGGAAGGATATTGATGAGGAAGAAGACTAGGTTTTTAAAGTAGGGCTTGTTCCTTTGTTTTTGATGGATTGGCAAACATTGATGCCAAATGTAATAATGGAATTTTTGAACACATTCTTGATCAAGGGCACAGATATCTACTTAGGGCATAAGGATAAGGTGTATGTAATCAACAAACAATTAATTGTAGATGTCTTTGGATTGTGTCGCAACCCCACTTTGGCCAAGTGTGGGGGTGAAACCCAACACTTGGAAAAGTTGGAGGTTTGGAGTCCTTCGGGACTCCCGAATGTTCAGAGCTCGACAACAAGGCACAAAACACCTCGCATTGAAGCGTTCTTAGTGTCATTGGAAAGGTCTTGAAACGTAGATATCGAAAATGGCCTCGCATTGGCCATTCGGACATCCGCAGCCCAAGTTATGGGCAAAAGAAGGGCCAGGAGTCAAACTGGTAGTTTGACTCCCGACCACTAAAAGTCGATAATCGACCTCTTCTCGACGTCCGAATTGAGAGTGCAACACGGCGTTGGAAAGCTCTCGACGAGAGCTACAACTTTGATTTAGGACTCGTCCCAATCCGAGCTCGGGGCGAGGAGTTATGGCCGCTCAAAGTTCCGGGATTCTAGCCGAGACAGTTTCGGGACTCCATTTCGAGAGTCCCAACAAAATGTGTCATTCGGATGTAGCCTCCGCGACCAGCCGCAGAGAATACTATAAGGGGGAAGGTGGTGGCTTCCCCTGAGTTCTGGGCCGTGGTGTGTCTTGTGGTCCAAAGTGCCAGTGGCTTGTCCCAACACCCAAGGGTGTCTCGAAAATGCGAATTAACCACTTTGTGGTTTGTTTTGATGCAGATTCAAGCTTGATCAACTAATACCTCTTCCTAGTCTAATCCCTGGGCTCCCAACTCGACCCTCTACCCCTTTTTAGAGTTAGAAGCCGGGAACGTGCCTCCAAGTCTCAACTTTCCGCAACTTGACTTTGTGAAACCTTCAAGTGGGTTTCACCCCGTGACTTGGGAGCGCGTCAGATTGTGTGTGGATGGGTGTGTAGAAGAACCAAAAAGGTAGGTCAATAAGTCGTTAGCAGTTTAGGCATTACAAAGTTATAAACTTGCACCTACAAATTCTTTTACAAATCAATGGAATGCAAAGAGTCTGGGTCTACCATACTTTGTTAGATATCCTACCATTATATTTGTCATTTATCATAGGGAAAGTTATAATACTTTAGCAACAATAATGTTACATTAATGAAAGCAAAGAAGGGGTAGAAGGTAGATTGGCACAAATTATATTCAATAATTTGTGTAGTGAGTTGGATCGATGGTATAAGTATGTTAAAGAGAATAAGGGGGATAAGAAAGATACTTATAAATATGCCTTGGTATTGGCAAAAATCATTCAATATTTGTTTGTGCATTGAAAGGAGAATCCATAGAAACCACTGGCCAAGGTTAAAAGAAATAGGGAAGATATAAAAACAACATTGGAAAATAGAAAGAAGGCTACAACAGACTCTTTAAGAAGTGTATTTAAGAGGAAGAATAAAGATGAGGAAGGAGGAGCCTTAAGTTCAAGAGTGAAGAAGGAATAAGAGAACACATATGTAAGAACACTAAAAATGATGAGGGGCAAAGTGCAACCATTTGTAGTGCCAATAGTTGTATATGTAGTTAGACAGATTATAGAAGTATCACAGATGACATCTCCACAAGATAGACAGTTGAAGGACCAGAGGCATGTGGTACTACAAATGACATGTCCATAAGAGAGACAACTAAGGGAGGAGAGCCAAGAAGTTAAAAGGGAACATGACACACAATTTCCAAAAGGTGAGGAGCATTGCACTTTGATGGGGATTTATATAAAGATTAGATGGAGACCATTGCAAGTCCACAACATTTTCAACATTTACAACAACATTTGCAGTAACAACAATAGTAGACATAAGAAGGTCTATAGGTTATTGGACTACAGATGAAGGGAGTGGAACCATAGCCTTCTTTTGAAATGTTCAAACCATCAGAACTACAGGTACTAGTTAGCAAACTAGAATTTGTAGAGGGATTTCCATTTGAATTTGAAATGGAAAATATATTGGTGTAATATATGGGATCATTTGCAGAAGGATCCAAAGAAACTACAACATAAACAAGTACACCAAAGTCTATGGAGGAGGAAGTTGTAGAAGTAATGCAAGTAGATAAAGTAGTTGAATTATTTCAGACCATGGCAATTGTGAGTCTAAATATGGGGAATTTGATTTTAGAGGTGAATAGTCTGAAAACAGATTGGTTATAGGGGAGAAAGAGAAGGTAGTACTACAAGAGGAATTAAATAAGGATAGAGATTTCCAAAAGGGGGTATAAGCATAATGTGGAAAATTTGGAGGAAGAACAGGGTAGAGGTTGAGCAGAAGGTTAAAATGATCATTAAAAAATTATAGGATGAGAATGAGGAGCTCAAAGGTAGCATAACACGGCTGAAGTCACAAGATGAAGAACTATAGGATTTTAAATAGAAGTTTAAATCTAGGAAACCATAGAGAGGAAGTGGACAAAGGCATTGTTTCTTCATAAGCAACAATAAAAGGCTTTGAGTAGTTAGGTGAAAGCAATGGTTAAGGAAAAGAAGGAGAAGGAGAATGTTCTGATAGATTTTGAATTAGTGAATTTGAAGAAAGTATCTTTGTTGCAATTTGAAGAGCTTAAAAGAAAGACAATAGAGGTAGAGAAAGATAAGTTGTTAAAGGAAAAGGAGTATTAGATGAATCTGTAGTACCTACAAGCAAAGTTGGAGATGGCATAGGAATAGAAGAATAGTTTGAACCTAGCTGGTGTTAAGAAAAGACTAGAGGATTATGAACAGATGTAGTATTATACCTTGATGAAAATGAAAAACAAGATAAAAGATTTTGACGCAGAATTTGAGGAACGGTGAGAGGTTACAAAGGAATATTTTACAAAGGAGTTGGAGAAGAATCTAGCTTGGCATAAAGTTGATGAAAGAATTTTGAGGTACAAAGTTGGAAGCTTATTAAAAGAATTTTCTAGATTTTATTTGTGGTAGTCCAACAAGTATAGAGGTATCAGGCTAGGATGAGGAGACTAAAGTAGGGCCTAGTGGAATAGCTTAGGAAGAAGAAGTGTAGATTGAGGAACTACATGATCTCAAAAGTGGAGTAGCTTAGGAGGCGAAGGTACAAATAAACAAACCATAAGACCTCAGAGGATGGGGTCGGGAAGAGAAAGAACCATAGAGAACTCAGGAACAAGGAGTGGTGGAGATTATTCCAGTAATAGAAGAAGAAGTATCTAAGATATAACCCCTAGAAATAGAACCACAGACTAAGTTAGTAAAGGAGCAGGTTAGAACTGTAGAAATGGAGATACATGTTAGAATTGCAAAACTAGAGGTGGGTACCGAACCATTGGTTGTTGTACAAGTTGAGACTATAGAGACTATAGTAGAGGAGGCAAATGTTTAAAATGATATGTAATATTTTCATTTTTTTGGTCATTTTACAAAGATTTTGGGGATAGAATCCAAAGTACAAAGGGGGTAATGTTAAGGGGGTTGGATGATTACATGATTTTGGATGAACAAGCCTTTAAGATAGGGATTGATCAAGGAACTTTATTAGTTTGAATTTTGATTTTTTGTTGGTTTTGAATCATGATGAAGAGACTTGGGACTGCCCAAAAGGAGAGGTTTTGGAAAAAAAAGGATATTCTTAGACACAAAGTTTTGAGGGAAAAGTGAAAGGAGTTGTAGGTACTTGTAATAAAAAACCACAAATTCTGTTTAGGATATACCATAAATTTTAATTATTGTTTTGGATTTTTTTTCAACAAAACATGGGATTTTACTATAATTTTGATTCATGTTTTCAATAATATAGAGAAGCACATACTTTTGTAGTGAATTCTATGTTATATCGTTATGTGAATTTTTTGTAGTATTAGAATATGATGAAATGAATTATAATCTTGTTTCTAGAGTTTTTACAATGTATTTGAAGTGCAAATTTGGGTTATATGAAATAACTATGAATCTGGTGTTTTATTGAATGGCAATGTTAAGTGTGTTGAGAATTAATGCAAAAATAGTGGATGTATGAAAGTGAAGTGCAAATTTGTTGTTATAATAATGTGGAATAATTCTGCAAGAATTAAATTTCACTAAAGCGGATGAATTTGAGGTCCAATCTATAGCTTTGTAATGGGACAAAAATAATTAACAGAATATAGTGCAAACACAAAAGAAGGAAAATTTCAAACTCACAAAAGATATTTAGGTTGTGTATTAGAGGGATGAAATGATCAAAGAAAAAAATAAGAATCAGCATTGTACAACAAAAGGTGTCCATGTACAATAAGTGATTTCACTGGATTATGTCGTGAATTCACTGGTTATCGTGAATGAGACCTAGTGGGAAAATAGTGAATTCACTGGTTTAATGAACGGGGACTAGTGAATTGTACACACATTTTGTAATGTAGGCTACTTGTAATAGGTCCATACAAAAGTTACAACATGATCCCAAGTAAATAGAAGTAGTTGTGGACACATTAACAACCATGGAGCCTTACTTGTCTAAGCACAGATTGCTGGAGTATGACAATATCTTGATGCAAAATATTATTCTAAGGACTAAATAGAAGTCAATGCAATTGCAAGCCTCTGAGGTTGACAAATGGTGGAATTTGGTTCAAGATTTCAATAGAAAGACATATAGGGCTTGTTTAATGAACACAAAGTAGATGAAACCAATTATAGAAGGAAGTTGATAAGCTTACCCCAATTTTTGATATGACTCACCTTTTGTGATTCCAAAAGATAACCAAGTTGATACATCAAATTTGAACTAGATGTATATGAAGTAAATCCAAGTGGAGAAGTACCAGAGGTTTGATCAACTATACCTACAAAGATGAAGGAAGGGATATTATAGAGGAGATCATGGGGGAGTAAGCAACTATTTACCTAAGTGGTCAAATTATAGAGGAAGTCATAATAGTGCGAGAACAAATGCAATAAGCATTTGGACAAACACAATCGACTAAGTATGCCAAAGCAATTATAGTCTTTCTATCAACAAAGTTTGCTACAACAATTGCCTTAGTGACAACATCCCAAAATGAAGGAAATAATGGCCACACATAGATTATTGCAAATATTCAACAATAAGTGGATCCACAAAACCAACTTCAAACTAAAGAAATAATTATAGTAGAAGGACAACAATCTAGAAATTAAGAAATGCCTACTGCAGCACATGCAACCATAGAAATGAGTTAGGCATAAATATTAGTCCATTATGAGTAACAGCCTTAGTTTGTAGTTATTCTACTAGTGCAGTATAGTGCAATTCTATATTTTTTTATGTGTAAGATTTCGAGGATGGAATCCAAAGTACAAGGGGGTTAATGTTAAGGGAAAAACTATGTTATATTTGTTGGATAGACTAATTGCAAGTCTTGGATAGAGAATTGTGTTGTCCTTGTTGGACATATTGGACAGAAATAGTTTCAGTGATTGACATGATGGGGCCTGATTCAAAATAGTTTTATGGCATGAATTTGAGTATATCTTTAAAGAAGTATTGAAAGGAAGAGAATGATTATTAGATGAATTTTCAAGGAGGAATTAAGAAATTTGAGAGAGGAGAAGTTTTTTGCGATGGAGAAATTTAAGGGAGAATAAAAAATAGCTTTGATGATGAAAAATAGTGCTACTACAATATGCTTTTGTTTCCATTTTAACATGAAGGTCTAAACCTATTTTCAAATCACTAAAAAAGTTAGAATTGTACATATTTTGTGTTTTGTAATGGATTTTTGGTTGAGTTTTGTTTCTAATTCCTATAGTTATAAAACAAATTTTGTATATGAAAAATAACATGTTAAAGAATAGATTTCAAAATAAACACAATGTTATAATATTAATGTTTATTAACATTCTTTAAACTTAAAGTAAGAGAAATGTTAAATCGATGAAACACTTATTCATGGACAAATTCAAAACTTGCATATTGTTGGTTAGACAATAATTGAGGAAGAGCAATTGATAAAAATCAACTTGGGCACTAAAGAAAACTTGCAACCCATGAAAATCAATGTTGATTGGAACCTGGTTTTATTGTTCAAATGGTTAAGTTGCTGAAGGAGTATAAAGATATATTTTCTTGGAGTTACAAAGATTTGAAAAGCATACCCCCTAAAATAGTTGACACCAAATTAAGCTAAACACAACGATGCCACCAATTCATCAAACAATGTATTGGTTGAATCTTAATTATGTAGCCATTGTCAAACATGACATTGATAGGTTACTAGTTACATGCTTTATTAAACCTGTTAAAAAAAACAACTTGTTTATCACCCATTGTGGTAGTGCTTCAAAAGAATGTCAAATTGAGGATTTGTGTAGATTTTAGAAAACTAAATGCTACCACCAAGAAAGATCCCTACCTATTGCCTTTTACGAATGAAGTCATTAACATTGTAGCAAGTCATGAAGTGTATATATTTTGAGATGGTATTTCAAAGTACCATTAAATTTCTATAGCACCAAAAGATTAGTCTAAAACTATTTTCATTACTGATTAAAGATCACTTGTGTGGGTTGAATGCCTTTTGGAGTTAAGAATGGATCACCTACCTACCAAAGAGTGATTACTAAAACCTTTTGACAGGACATAAACATGTTCATGATAATATTTGTTAATGATTTCACAATATTTAGTGATTTACCTATTCATGCAAAGAAACTTAAAAAATGTCAGAAAATGTTTTATTAAGTGTAATGAGTTTGGGATTAGTTTGAATATAGAGAAATGTGCATTTATGGACTTTCCATTACTTTTTTACTGTTGTACGTTCATGGAATAAAAGTTCTTAAGTTTACATAATTTTAGTCTTGACACCTTGAAGGAAAAAAAAAGGAAGGAACCACATTTTTGTTTCCCATTACCATGACTAAAAGTAATGACTTAAATCAAGTATTCTACTTGAATCTAGTACTAGATTTACTAGATTAAAAAAAAGTAATGTCAGAAATCAAGTCTTGAACTCATTTCATTTACCCCATTTACAAATAAAAAATTCATTCAATTTTATTTACAAGAAAAATTAATAATGCTATGGTTGCATGACAAAATTACAAGTCCAAATGAAAAATAATTATGAATAATTTAATTCATGGTCACATGCAAAAATGATATTTTAATTACTTTTTCTTACAATTGCATGTAACTACTAATAATGTTATGGTCACATGTATATAATAAATTATTTCTTGTTAGTTTTGTTTACAATGGCATGTGGAAATTAAATAAAAATGATGTTCACATGTATGAGAGATTCTCCACTAGTTACTTTGTCCAACCATGCTAATGGGAGCCAAGGAAAGTGAAGATTAATTTATGGTCACATGTTAAAAAAATTCTCTTTTAATATTCATTCTAGTCACGGTACTCAAATGTAAATGATAATAATGCTATACAATTACATGTCAACAATTGCTTTTTATTGATTCAGTTTACATTGACTGCATGTAATGATGTCATATTGTCGCATGTAAGAAATTGTTTAAAATCATTTTTTATGATCACATTAATAATGACAGTCACATGTAATAAAGTTGTGATTTCTATGCCCATGTAGAAAATTAAAATTTTAATTAGAATATATTAATATAATGAAGTTCCGGTTGCAAGTAAATTTTTTGTCCACTGGGTTTTGACCCCAAGAGGAGTCTTGTTCCAAATCCAGTTCCAACGATATCCTCATAACAGGGTATGGTGCAGAGTCTGGTTTCCTAGAGCAAGACCAAGAACTGAATAAAAAATTGACCTAAATTTTCGAACGGGGAACACTCATTGGGACCAACATAAATACTTGGGGGCCTGATTTTAAAAAAGTGGGATTGATTATGCAAGAGTTGTTAATTGGGGTACGTAGTGTGCCCCTATAAACCTGGGGTACTTATTTCATATTAATTAGTTGGGGGTGCCTAACAAGTCCAACTTTTTTTTTTTGCAATGGGCCAATTTCATTGGCCCATTGCAAAAACCTTTGAAATTTGGAACGATGAAGTGCCTCCCCCTTTGGCCCACTTATATAGGTGAGAAGGGGAAGACTTTGAGCAAAACATATGGGATAAAAGCGAGGTACTATTGGGAACACCCTTGAGGAACACATTGGGAACACTTGGGGAACCTAATGGGAACTTGAAGGGAACATGTGGCGAACAAAGGAAAAAATAAAAAAAAATCCCCCCCACCCCAAAACTTGAAAGAAAATAAATCAAGGCACTTTGAGTGCATGCTGAGCGTTACCATTGGCTGCATGAAATTTTTATTTCCAAAACTGTTTGTCACCATTTTTGGCCTGGGCTTAATACCCCCGTTATAAACTGGGGATACTTATTTTGAAGCATTCTTGTTTGCAGCTTTTAATTGGAGCATTCATATTGGGCAACTTAACATCATCGAACTCAAGTTCCAACTTGCTTTTAAAATTTGGCCAATCTTTGGTTGGTCTTGGTCTAGTACCTAAAGTAACCTCTTGCTCCTTTAGTCCTTGGAAACATGGAAAGAACATCTATCTGCACTTTTCAAAAGAAACTCACTTTGCAAGGTGGGTCCACCCTGCAATCTGAAGTTTGAATCAGTGTTGGTAGGTTCTTCCTTTTTGAGAGAACCTCGTCGTCCTGGTTATGATACCAAATTGTTTTTGGGTTTTTTTGGGGCTAGGTTATCCAGGGCAGGTTTGAGCCATGATACCAAATTGTTTTTGGGTTTTGTTTTTTCTTTTCTGGGCTAGGTTATCCAGGGCAGGTTTGAGCCCGGTTCTTATATTTTTAAATCCAGTGTTTTCAGTTTTGACACATTTTTTCAAATTCAAGAACTTTCAGCCCAGCGAAACTGGTCCTAGTTCCATGTAGGCATTACAAAATCCCCAAAATTGGGTACTGTACAGATACAAAGATTTACCTAAATTAAAATTTGGTGAGCATTAACCTTATTTGGCTAAATTTAGCAAATTGGTTAATTTTTTTTGAAATGGCTAAATATGTGTGTGTGTGTGTGTGTGTGTGTGTTTATCTAGTTGCCAAATTTCTAGATTTCTTTTGGAAATATCACAAGATTCTCTATTGGGTTCTAGCATGTAGCCAAAAATGTGAAAGAATCTTAAACTTGTATCTTGTTTTTAGTCAAATTTGGCTAAACTATGTTATGGATGATTGCCATTTAATTACATCATGAATATATCAAAAGAAACCCTGGTTATGCCCTTTATACAGCGTTTGGGCAACCTTCTAGAGAACTTAGGGATCCTTTCGAAGAACACGAAGACTAAATGCATAGTAAAACTAATTAAATTCATCAATTGCCCATAAAATTTGCCCACAGCTAATTAAAACTCATCAATTATATATAAAATTTAATCTATAATTTATCAACTTTTTAAATTTTTATTTTATTTGAAGAACCTAAATCTATGGTTTTATTTCAAGGTTCTAGTTTTGACTCTAGTTCTAGCAAAATGCTAGTTCCATAGTCCTGAAAGGGATGTCAATTTAGGTCCAAGTTAAGAGTCACAAGAACTTGGACCCCTCAGGTTTGACACTCCAAATCAGGGAACTTGCCCACATTAGTTGAACCAATGTTGGTTAGTTATTGCTTTCTTTTCATAACTAGCATGGTAAGTTATTTAAAAAAAATTTGATCACATTATGAAAATATCAAAATAATTAAAACCCATCAGTTATCAATTTCACTATCAAAGTTATACCCCCACATTATCAATTTACAAAGCTTTTTTATTAGGAGTTACTAATTATGCATATAAGGGTAAGTTTTCCAATACCCACCTTGAAAATTGTTGGTTATATTGCATAAGTAGGGTAGGTTATAAAACTTTTTTTCTACCATTAACATGTTTAGGCTTTTAAAATTGAAATTTTAATCAACTAAGTAGGTTATTAAAATTTGAAAATTCAATAGATGACCCACAAGGGTCTTGTTGGTTCTTGGAACGATATATACAACACAAGTAGGTTATATTTCAATTTTCAAAAAAATCAATAACTGATTACCAAGTTATTAGTACATATTTGATAATCATCTGTTTTCTCAATAACCAATCAACACTAGTTCAAACCCATGTTGAGAAGGCCAGATCACAAACAAGAAATACAATAGATAATAAAGTTATGCACAAAGTTAGTAAAACCTGGAAGCTCAACCTTGGGTTTCCTTAAACCTGAGGACAAGATTCAAAATACATGATGGGAATATGCCGAAGGTAAATAGCATACGAGGAAGCTCAAATTTCCTCCTCAGCCTAGGATGAATTTGAGTTTTTTTCTTGTCCATGTGTTTTGCCTATATCTGCTTGTTTCCGTGTTTATTTGGGGTTCTTAAATGTGCTATGGAATATTCAAGGGACTTATGGAATTACACAAAGCCTATCTAAGGGATTAAGTTAGAGATTTCTTTAGGGGACATTTAACATAGAGGATTATTCAAGGGGCTACCTAAGATAGGGCTATCAAAAGCTTACACAAGAAGTTACATAAGGGGCTACATCCTAGAAAGCTGCCTAAGGACTACCAAAGGGAACACATAGGGGCTTACTTAGGTTATGGGATACTTAGGGATTATCTAGGGACTACGTAGGGGAACACTAAGGATCTATCTAAGTTATAGCATACCTGAGGGCTATTAAAGAAATTTCATATAACATACCTAAGAGCCACCAAAAGCTTATCTAGGGAGACACCTAATGGCCTATTTAAGTTATCAGATATTTAAGGATTATTTACCTAGGGACTACCTAGGACCTACCTAGGGTCTTATTCAAGACTATTTAGGGAAACACTTAGGGGCCTACCTAGGTTATAGGATACCAAAAGATTATTTAGAAAGTTACATAAAACCTACTTGTGAAGCTAGCTAAAGATTTCTTTAGTTAGGGGATACCTAAGTATTATCTAAAGGGTTAGGTAAGGCTATTTAAGGGTTATTCATAGGGCAAAAGAAAGTTACATAAGACACTACCTAGGGAGACACTTACAAACTTACCTAGGGTGTGCGATACCTCACTTAGTAAGTTACCTGATAGGTAACAGATAAATAAATATGGGGAACCCCTAAACCCTAACCTAGTTAGTCACTTAATTTATGTGACCATACCCTAGGTAGATCATAACATAATTAATGATCACTAATTTAGAAATTTTTTGGATCACTTTTGGTAGTTCATCTTTAATTTTTAGGAAGATGAGTGAACATATAGTGAGGTCCAAAGTTAGGCTCACTATAACTTTAAGAACTGCTCATGCATTTCCTAAAAACTTAGGAGAAAGTTTTTAACTTATTTGGAAATATTGTGACAGAGTGAAACCTTTCATTTGCAAATTGCAAGCATTTGAACCCTCTTTTATTCATTTTTTCCTCATAAACCCAGAGGATACCCACTGGGTATCATGTGAAAAATTATCCTCTAAGTATCATGGGAAATTTTGAAAAACAATTCTGGTAGCTCTTTATATGAGGTCACCCCCTTGGAGTGCGGTGTTCCCCAAATATGTGGCCACTTATTTCAGGAATGGGGCGCTTACTCTACACCACATTTTATGTACAATGATGAAAGTTTTGAGGGTTCGTAATTGGCTACGTGTGAAGACAAAACACAAGGATGTCTTTTGGAGTGGATTCACTAGCTCATACAAGACATGACGTGAATTAGACCAGTTGAACTAGAGAATAATCCAAAAATGGCAATGAAGGTACATGTAGTGCAGTGTTGCCAGGTTCAAAGTATTGGGCAAGTTGGGGTTTAGATTGTAGACTAAGTTTTGGGGTGTTGTTCTAAATGTTGTTGAAATCAGATCTGGATTCAATCTATGGAATCACCTTTTGTTAAAACTGAAACTTGGACCTTGACCAAGCTATTGTACTTTTAAAAAAATACAAGTTAAGCTATTGTACTTTACAAAACGTACAAGAAAATACAAGTTAAGCTATTGTACTTTACAAAACATACAAGTTTTTCAGGGTCGTATATGTCCAAGTTCTTAAAAAGTGCAAAAACCGGGCCTTTCTTTTTGGGCAAACTTTATAAATTTTACGAAATAAATTGTGATGATATTGGGTAGTGAACTAGCATCTTGGTGATAGCTGGCAGCCAACACACTGGCTGCTTCACCCAAAGAGAAACCAAAAATATCATGCCACCTGAGCCCCACCACACACCTCAATAAGGGAAAAAATGGGTCTTTTCATTGGATGTTGCCTTGTATCATGTCTTATTGCTTGTTAGGTTTCCTTTTTCTCATTGTGTCCTTCCCCAATTTTCTCTTACATTAATACATCACTCCATGAGCATGTGTACATGTTTAGGTGAGTTGCTAGTTTTAGTTGAGTGTCATGAGCATGCAACTAAACTGGGCTCCAATCTTTTTGCAAAATCTAAAAAATTGTCTCAAAACCACACTAAAAGTTCTATCAACCAAATTTTATTTTTTTCCAAAAACCAAAACTGAAAGTTTTTTTCAAAATCAAGAATTGGACCACACTGGTATGTAGGTGGCAGCCAGTTAGACAGAATTTGTGTGGATTGCAAGTGACTTTGGTTCACACATCTTTTGTATTTTTTGGGCTTATTTTCTCACAAAAAAACCAACCCAGTGCAAATTGTACAAAGGCTTTCTTTTGGAAATTTTTGAAAAAGTCAACGTATTTTGATTGCAATACATTGGATCTTGTCATATTTGGACAATGCACTCCTATTGATTGTCAAAACTACTCAGGATTCTTACTTTCTTGGACCTGACCTCTAACCAAATTTGGCTCATTCCTCTTGTGGATGGTTACCAGTCCACATACTTAATAAAATTGAAAAAAAAGACCTTGGGACTCCACACTAATTTTTATTGTCACTGGCAACATATATGTACAATTTCGACCACAGCTTTTCTTCACAAAACTATTTCTCCTGCCTGATTTATCTGCAAGACCTGCTCTTTTGATCTCTTTCCATATTTTCATCTTTTGATCACATTAATTAAGAATTACCGCTAAAAGTGCGGTTCAGAAAAAGTTTCATTTTGATCTGCAATGATGTTGATTTGTGACTCATCTAATGGTTACCAATAGTGCAGCAAGGATATAGTAGGTTTGGAGTTCAAAAGCGCTGAAGAAGGCCAATCACTATACACAACTACAGTTGAAAGTTAGAACAGTGGAAGTGTCCACAATGTGAGAACTAAATGCACACAGTGCTTATTATTCATTGGCTGAAGAAAGTGATAATGTCAGAAAACGGTGGCAAGAATAATGTTCCAAAATAATTTAGCTACAAGTTTTGTTTGCATGTGCTGCACATCATTTCTAACTTCTACACATCTCGCCTGAATTACAAAACCAAACCCTAAACATAGAATATGTTTTTCAGAACAGTTGTCAAAATTTTGGAAAGTTGCAGGTGGGGGTCGGTGCCATAAAGTTTATGTTGGCTGTCAACACTTGGCAGGTATAGAGCATCTGTCATCTCAAACTGCGACAACATGAAAACTCAGCAAATATAGATATAGTTGGGTGGTATTACCATCAGTAGCCAGCTTATTTTTGCAAAACATCATTCCACATTATCTGCCTGACTTTTCCAATTACGGAGAGTCATCTGAGTATTTTCTCTCATTATATCATATTTATAATTAATGAAGATATTCCGAAGTGGGTAGTAGCATAGCGGACAATCCTTGGGTTTCACCCAAAAGCCAAGACACCTACGTACCAATGGGTGAGGATTGATTATTTTATCCTGTGACACTGGACATATGGTTACCATGGGGGCTGCCAGTGGTGGAGAAACTATGAAAGTTTGGTGAGCTTTTGAGACTTTTCCTTTAAAACAAAGATCTCAAGATGACATGAAGATCTAGACTTTTAAAATAACCACTGTTCCAATTTCATTGGTGGTTAGGAAATATCCGCCATCAAAAGCCGGCTCCATTAAAAGTTCACCCAAAAGGGAACTTGATACAAAGTTCCCTTTTTCCACAAAGTGAACTTATTGGTTTGAAGTTGCCAAAAGGTGAACCCTGTAACTGATACCGAGTTTCTAGGGAAAGTGCTCTCAACTTGCAATTTTAAGTTAAAGGACAAAAGGAGCTTTTTGCATTAAGTCGGCATTACAGTGTCATATCTAGCTCCTTTTTTCAAAGGCTAGTGATATAAGTACTTTCAAGATTAGGTGTGAATAATCAATATCGAAAGTTGTAAATCAATTTCACATAAAGTTTGAATACATGTAATATGGCTGCAACATTTTGGAAAACTGCTCCAATATGTTCAATAATTTTTAAAGTTTAATTTTTTTATTATCTTTATTTCTTTTAAGCAAACACTTTTGCAAAAAAAATAAAATTAATAAAAAAACTCAAACTATGCAACTTATGTTGCACATAGGAGCAGTTCCCAAAACGTTGCAGCCATGTTGCATGGATGCATACCTTACGTGAAATAAATAGATTTGAAAATTTAAGCTCTTGGAAAACTTGCATTGGTAGCTAGTTGTAGCTGATGTTGAAGATATACAGTTCCCATAGTGAGTCAGTCTTCACGATTGATCCAACGCTAAAACATTTGAAAATCCGCTGGAGTAGTATTGAGAACTGGTAACTGCAACTCCAACAGCAACTGGCTGATTTTACGTTAGTACAGGTTCAGTTGCAGCCGAACAGCACAGAATCTGTATCACAAATAACTGGAGAAAATCTAATTTCACTCTCCCACAGGATCAAACTAGGTGGTAAGAACAGTACTGTTCTGCCACATATCTGTTATCGTGAGGTTGCTGGAAATAATATGATAGAGATTTTTCATGTACAACTCGATGATGAATTATGACTGTAAGCTACATGATGCAGAATCAAATGCAAACTGGAAAAGTTACGGTCAGAAACACTTACAACTTCTTCTCGGACAGCGTTGAACTGGGTCGTAATTAAGATCGCCAGTCGTCTCACACAGGTCCCGAGCAGCGAGGATTTTCGGAAATTTTCGTCAGCTCGGCTATGATGCAGATCCTTCGTGTGCAACTACCTCTAGTATGCAGATGAAGAATCTGCATCACAGACGAGCTGGAGAAAATGCAGTAAGTCGGAAGGTGCCAAAACAAATCTAGTCTTTTAACAGGGTCAAACTGGCTCGTGAGATCGACCATCGACACGCACATCCCACCAGCGAGTTTGCTGGAATTTTCTTCAGCTCGGCTATGATGTAGATCCTTCTTGTGCAGCTATCTCGAGTATGCAGATGAAGGGTCTGCATCATAGACTAGCTGAAGAAAATGTTAATCGAAATAGGCTCAAAAAACACATGCAATCTCTTTCTCTGACAGCGTGGAACTAGATCGAAAGATTAGCAAATGCAGTCTCCCACGGGTATTCAGCGAATTTGTCGGAGATTTTCTTCATCTCGGCTCTGATGCAGATCCTTCATATGCAACCACCTCTCTAGTAGTATGCAGATGAAGAATCTGCATCAGAGACTAGCTGGAGAAAATGTGAATAGAATGAGCCCAAACTCCCCCTCTAATTTTTTTCGGAGCATCAAACTGAGTATGACCAGTAGTAAAATCTCACAACGAATAAAACCAGAATTCATTGACACTTCTTTGTACCACAATGCTAATCAGTGTTGGGATGTGAATAAGTCTATTGGCAACTGAAAAAACAATAATTTTCCTCTATCGAATGCTATTTCTGACAGGCTAAGAGACGCACCCGTTAACAGACATGTTGAACTGACGTGTGAGGGGGGCTCGACCGAATCTGAGGAACTTATTGGAGAATTTCTCCAGATCTCAGCTATGACGCAGAATCTTCTTGTATACAACTACAGTTTCGAGTATGCAGATGAAGAATCTGAATCATAGGCTGTAAGCTGGAGCTAATGAGAAGTGAGAGAGAGATCTGGAGAACACTAAACCGAATTCTATTGCTGGTGCCTAATCAGACACAACTAGCGTCAAAGTCGCTCACACGAAAATTTGTGTCAAACAACAAGCTACTTATAGCATTTTCCTGTGATAACGTGGCTTGCCGGATTCACTTGCACATTACTATAAAAAATTTCTAGTTTATTTTCTCACCCGTCACGACTGCAATTAAGAATTGTGTGGATCATAGTTTGCAGCTCTAGATAGCGGCAACCGATGAACAGGCATTTTCTAGTACAGGTACACGTCACTGGTAGAGACTAGAGACTGTCTCCGCAACCAAAGAGAGAAGGTTTGAACAACGGCCACTGTTGCTAAGTTGGTAGTGTGTCAATACGACAAAACGTCAATCTGATATCTTGGCTCTCTATTTTTTATTTTGCATACCATTTTAAGAGGCAATTTTGTGATGTGGGTCGAATTCATTGAACTCACCGATGATCCGGTTCCCTTCCAAATGTGAGATGTGCGGAAAAATAAAAGAAATTTTTTCAGGGTCCATTCATGACGGCTTGTACTAGGTGGAAACAATATAATCCGCACGTACATGCTGATTCACTGTAAGTAAACATGGATGAGCTCACTATCCCGAATTCAGGGTGCAATGCACGGTCCAAAATATCTGTGGCTTCTTGTGAACCAACAGGGACCAGGAGGAGATCCTGGCAAAAAGGTCCAGAATATAATTGCCGAGGGATATCGTGGCCCTAGAATTACTCGTCAAGAGCGATCAATAAAATGTGGCTGTGAATCAAAACACACCCCACAAATTGCATCCCTTGCGTATTGTGCCGGACGTTGTGCTCCTCTTAAGAATTTAGATTGCGGCCAAAACTGGCGCAGTGGTCATTAATTAGAGGAAAGCTATCACAATCTTGTTGGAGGAAGGCTGCATGCAGCGGAGTCCTGTTGCTAGATGAAACTTGTTGGCTTGCTCAGGCCACACTAAGGACGCTCATCCGAAGGTGACTGGCATCAGGCGGCCCAGTTTGATGATGCAAGGTGGCATATAGGTTACGTCTGGGAGTCGCTAAACTGATTCCATTTTTTAATGTTTCCCGAAGAAGAGTAAATAACAGGTGGATACCGGTGTTGGGAGGTTCTTCACTTTTATGAAGAACCTCTGGTTCCAGTTTTAAGAAATAAATTAGAGGGTTCTGGGTTCAGTTCCTCAAAAAAAAAACCAAAATCTCAGTTTCGGATTTGATTCCGGTTCTAAAAATTAGACCCGGTTCTGGTCCAATTTCAGGTAACTTGGACCAATAGCAATGGTTAACCTCTTTTTAGTCCCCCATTTTACTCCTTGTTTCTCAAAAGTTCGATATTCAGTTTCAATTTAGATTCTTAAAAAACCTGGGATCCCAATTCCAATTCAGTTCTAGTTCTTTGAAAAAACCAACAACCCAATTCTTGTTAAGGTTTTACTAACCGAAACTGGAGCTTGCAGTTCTAACCCTGCAAACTGTGCACCATCCCAACACTCATGATGGATGGATGCCTAGTTGCTTTTTGGTTGCAAACATAATCAACCCCAATGAGAATCTTAATGCCCTAATTGTTAAACAAGTGTTTAGTATTGCAAGAATACCAATAAAGAAGAGTTGCCGAATCTAAATACGAGTGATCTTGATCAAAGAACAAACCTAATAAGTTAATCATCAATCACTACCATGATTGGTTACATAGATTCTCCTCTAGATTTTACTTTATCTAACCAATCTAATAGATGAAAGGTAGAGTTTCATCCAAAGTTCATCTAGTTTTTACACCTTCCCTAAAACTCTACCTTAGAACTTAAACTCTTTCTATTCTTCCCTAGAGCCTGAATATCAAAATCCGAATTTCTCATATTCTCTTTCTCAATACAATGTCGTGCATCCAGATGATTCAGGCAGAAGTTTTCAAACAACTTCAAGAGATCACAAAAACTATGACCATGGTAACTACCTAATTGTTTAAATTTCAAGTCATGAATTGAACTTGGCTAACTTGTTTTCTTATTTAGATTCCTTTGTGTGATGTAGTTTGAGATTTTCCTCCTAGTGGTTTGGTTTTTGTTTGAAATGATTCGAAAAGCTTGTGATCTTATTCTCTTCTAGTTTTATTCTCAGCTTGTTTGCTCATCCAATGTGGGTGATCATGGGAGTTCGAGAGCCTAACAACATGAGTCCTTTGTACCAAATGTTGAAACATCATGCATTCAGGAGAAAGGGAGTTCCTCTAGTAACAAATATTCCTCTACATCTAAAGGTCTTGCAATGGTTAGGTCAAGGAAATATTATGCCATTTAGGTTGACAACAAGGTATATACACTACTTGGGCAAAATGCAAAGCACAAGTAGATGGATTCAAAGGAGCTATATACAAAGGTTTTTAATCTAGAGAAGAGGTAGAAAATTCCTAGATATCAAACACTTAGGTTTTGAAACTTGAAAATTGCATAGGTGTTAAATAATTTCACACAATTCTCAAACTTGGTTTTTCCTAGTGCTTTGGTCAAGATGTCTATTGGTTGATTATCAATTGAAACACATGAAATTCTTATTTCTTTCCTTTCAACCATATTTCTCACAAAATACAAGTGTATCTCAAAATGTTTTGTTTTGTGTGATACATAGAATTGTGAGAAATCTTGATTGTGCTATGATTGTCACAATAAAGATCGATCGGTCATGTTTTCAAAATTTTGAGCTCTTGATAAAGATGTTTGATCTGGATATTGCTTCTTTAGCAATTTTGTAAAAGATAATGCAATACATGTTTGCTTCTTTGTGCACCAAGTAATAGGAGTGTTGTTGATTGTGAAAATATATGTTCTAGTAGATTTTTGCTCATCTGCACAACCCCCCCAATCGGCATCACTAAAGCCAAAAAGTTTCAATCAATCGATTGTCCATAGAAGAAACCAAAATGTATGGTGCCTTTGATGTAACGAATTATAGATTTCACCACTTGTAAGTGAGCAAGTTGGGGTTGTGTCATGAAATGCGAAACAAGGTTCACAGCATACATAATGTCCCATCTGGTGTTGGTTAAAAATATTAATTTACCACCATTCGTTAATAAAGTCACGGATCAAGTAGAGAGGAGTTCATGTCCTTACGTAACTTGATATTTTGTGGTAGGGGAGTCTTTGACAAGTTACGATCCATCCTTCCAAATTTTTCCAAGATGTTAGATGCATAACTTGTTTGATGAAATAAAAGCCCATCTTTCTTATGAACAAGTTGAATGCCCAAATATTTGGAACATTGACCTAATTAGCTCATATCAAATTTGTTCCCTAGTTCTTTTTCTAGCCAGGATATGCATTCAGCATCATTTTCAATTAAAAATAAATCATTGATGTATAGGATTAATATGACAATTTTGTCATTCTAGTGATGATAATACATGTTACCATCAAATGTTGATTTTTATAGTCCATTTTTCTTCAAAAACCTATGTATCTTTTGATACCGCTCACGTGTTGCTTATTTGAGCATGTACAAAGCTCATGGGTCAAAGCATGGTTGGGGTACCCAAAAGGATTATCTCATTTTATATTCACTAGACTCGTTCATTTAAACATGTTGAAACTTAATGATACATTCATATTGAAATTTTGATTTTATTCATAGATAAATACATTACAAAGCTACAATTATATGCATAGAATGTCAAGATTGAACAAATTTAAGGATTCCTACCAAATCCTTGAAAAAAATCCAGGACTTTATCTAATGAGAAAAAAAAAATTCAAAAACTCATAAGGAATGTTTAAACAACTTTTTTTGGCCCAAGATTTCACCATAAACACCTTATGTGTTAATGTGTATAAAATGCATGAATGTGACAAGAACCAAATGCCCTATTACAATGTAAAAAGTTTCAAAAAGTTAAATTTTTGGGATTTTTGGGCCATTGATAGAACATGGCTCACATTGCATAAATTTTACTATTTTCACTTTCATAAGTGAAAATAGTAAAAACTTTAAATTCCTATATAAGATTTGGAACAAAATTATTTCATTTGACATGAGAAAAAAGGGTGAAATGTAAAACAAATCATGGGAAAAATGAAAAAAAGGTGAATTTGGGAATCCTTGGAGTGGATTCCCAAGGCATAAAGGGGTACCCTAATCATGTTTGGTCCCTCGTGACAATTTGCAAACCAATTCTTCACTTCCAGGAATTTCATATTCGTGCGGTTGTTGCATGTATATTTCAGCATTGAGACAACCATTCAAGAATGTTATCTTCACACCTAAGTGAGTGCAGATGAGTTCAAACGAACCAAAATTGATTTCAAAACATCAACCTTTTTACAATTCTTGTTACTTTTTGTTTATGTAATGCCACTTTAATGACATGTGAATCATGGAAAGTTATGTTTATTGAATAATATGGATATTGAAAAATCTAAAATGAATCAAACAAAATTTTAATATCAAAGTTTGGTTTGAATAAAAGATGTTTAATAGCTTCATTCAATGACATTACTTTCATAAAAGGCCTCTTAATTTTTACAATACAATTTATTTCATCTTTAAATTTTTATAGTAATAGGGTACTATTGGATACATTTTTTAAAAACTCAAATTTTCATTTTTTTAATGTTTTGTTTATTAAAAATTAAGGTTGAAAAGAGTTCATGAATCCTTTTCAACATGTAAATGTGATGCATTTTTGGATTCTAAAAATGATGCATTTTGGATTCTCGAAATTAATATTTCAATTCAGAAATGTTTTAATTGAGTCTTAAAATGGACATTTTAATTTTGAATTTGAAAACTGACATTTCAATTTTGAAATCTATTATTTAACTTTCAAAAACTTATTTGATCTAAAAATTGATATTTGAATTCTGAATTACTATTTTGGAATCTTAAATATATTTTTTAATTCAAAAACTTATGATTGAGTTTTAAGGGTTTTTTCTACTAGTGTTATCCATAATAAATCACTTTTATAAATAATTACAAATGATTATGTTTATTAAATATAAGTTACACTAAATAATTATTGTTATAACATAGATTTGTATATCGTATAATTTATATTCTTATATTAGAAGAAATTAATGAATGTAGTTAATTTGACATTACTTTAAAATCAGTGTAATTACTTCAGATAAGAATTAATTAGTATTTGCATAATTATTTTCTAATTGAACATAATTATTCACACTTTGTAATTTATAACTTCAAACCTGAATTAAAAATTTGGAAAAATTATAGTGTAGTTAAAATAATTATTTTACTGATTTTACTTTCACCAATTATTATATAATATTAATATTAAAAATAATTCTGTGATTAATCATCTATGATAACTATTTTATATTATTTTACAGTAATTATGAAAATTAATGTTATGTTTAACAAATTATTGTATTTATTGTTAATAATTACCAAGAAAAAAATTACTTGACCTATAAAATTTTTTACAACAATAAATTTAATTATATAGTAAGTAATGTAATCATTTGAATAATAATTTTTAAAAACTTCATGTAAAAACATACTTTCTAATAACAATTGTTAATTCATTATTTATAATTTTAAAATAAATATTTAAAATAGTTAGTTTTTAAATTATAGTCATTAAATTAATTTTACATTAATTATATTATATATCATTCGATAGGATTTTAAAAATTAATAAAATATTTTTTAATATGTTAGTTATTTAATTATTTATGGATTATGTATTAATAACTTGTGAACAACTAGATAACTAGTTTGTTAAATATTAAGTTATTACTTATTTAAGTAATTAATAATGAATATTGAATATTTGTAATGTATAGTTTATAATTTAAATATATGTAAATTTAATCATTATTAAGTAAATGATTGTCTAATTAACTAGTACTTGAATTGTTTAAAAATCTAAAAACTAAGAAAGTAAGGCATGAAAAAAGTTTTGGAATTACAACTTAATTTGTGAGGAAGTTACAAGTTCAAAACTTATCCCATATTGTTTGTTTTCCATTCTTATTTTGAACACTATATAAATAAGGGGGTGTGGTCATCCAATTTCACACTAAAATATTTGTGCACATGGGATGAGCTAATCAAAAGGCTCGACCCAAAATAGGAATTATGCACAATTCTAAAGTACTTACTTCCCCAACCTATTTATCTACCTAGCTAGGTAGGTACCTAGTTTGATTACCCACCTAGGTTGACCTATGTACCTACCTACCTAAGTACCTACCTATATGAATAGGTATTTAACCTAGGAAGGTAGAACCTACCTACCTACTTTTTTATTAAAGTAAGTAGGTAGGTATGTAGCCTAAGTTTGTAGGCACCCATTTATGTACCTAACTAAATACCTACCAATCTAATATTAATATTTATTAAATTATTTTTAATGCCATGTGGCATATTTATAATTGTCCACTTGTCATAATATAAGATCATTCAAGTATGTGAATTGAACATCCTAGATTATTTCAAAATAATAATTACTATTATATTTTAAATAATCAAATATTAAAACATGTGGCAACACATCATTTGCCCTCAATTGTGACCAAAATAGTTGCATATTAATCGCACGTGATAATATGTATACAATGGAGTCAAAGGATGAATTTATATTTGTTGATTTTTTCTTTCATCCAATACCCTTTGTCATTTGCAACTAATTTATCACATGCGACTTGTCTTAGGTGACTAAAGGGATTTTAGTTACAAAGACTAGTCAAAAATACATGTTTTTTTTCTAGTGTATTCCATTTTGCAACTAGTGCAAAAGTTTCCTCAAAGTCTATTCCAACCTTCTTGTTCGCATCCTTTTGCAATTAGTCTGGCTTGTAGTGTTCCACAACTCCATTGATTCCTAATTTTTTCTTATAAATCCACCTACAAATAATGGCCTTCTTTCCTTGGGGTAAAGGAACAAAGGTCCAAGTTTCATTTTGGTTATGTTAGTCATCTCATCATCCATGGCTAATCTCCAATTCAAATCATGTTGTACCTAATGGTATGTTGAATCCTCCTCCAAGTTTGCAAAATACTGATCAAGAAGCATAGAGGGCTTCTTGTTGCGTGTGGACCTTTGTAGAGGCCCAATATTGATTTGTTCAGAACCTTTGAGAGGTGAAGAGGTCATGAATGGAATTCGGCATAATGGATTAGGAGAATGGTGATTGTGTGGGAAGATTGAAAAAGGGTGTAGGAGATGCACAACTTGGAGGGAAAAAAGATTTATTGAACAATGATGTAGAGTTTTGATTTGGTGCATAGTTTTCAACAAGAGAACGAATTTGAAGCATTACTATGGGAATTGTGTCAAGAGAGATAGTAGGAGAGAACATACATTCCATTGAAAGTTAAATGTAGAATGACTTTCTTTGGTTGCAGCTTCTATAGTTGGAATTTCTGACTCATTTATCTTCATATGTCGTGTGATGAGGATCTTCTTGGTTAGTGGATTATAGTAGTTGTAGCCCTTGGTGGTCATGTCCCATCCAATGAATGTGGATCTTGTTGCCTTGGGTCCATTTTACTTCTTTGGTGTTTAGGTATGTGGGCAAAGATTCGTGTACCGAAAACACGCAAATGAAGACATCCTATTTTACTCCAATAAATAATTGTTTTGATATCTAATTTTTCATTAATTTGGTCAGACACCTATTGAATAGATAACAAGCTATTAAGATTACTTTTGACCACATTGTTTTAAGAAGACGACTTTGGTGAAGAAGGCATCTCGTAGTTTCACATATCAACTTGTTTTTCCTTTTAGCTATTCCATTGCTCTCAGGGGAGTAAGGCTTAGAAAATTAATGAATGATGCCATGATCTAAACAATACCTACAAAAATCAACAAATATGTATTTTCTTCCATTATTTGTCCACAAAATTTTCAGCTTGTGTCTTGTGATGGTCTTTGGTACTCCCTTGAATCTTTTGAATTTCTCAAGTACTTGATTCTTGGTTTTCATGAAAGTTACCAAGATTCATCTACTGTAATTGTAAATGAAGGTGACAAAGTAGAGAGAACCATTGTAAGCCGTTGTTTTGATTGGTCCACATATATCACTATGAACCAATTAAAGCAGCTTTGTTGTGGTTGTTGTGCTCTTCAAAAACTTCATCCTTGCTTGCTTCCCAATTTGGTAGATATTACATACATGGTGAAGCTTCACCAACTTTGGTAGACCCAAGAGAAGTCCTTCTTTAGACAACTCATAGAAAGTTCAAAAGTTGATGTGTCCAAATCTCTTATGCCACAGTAGAGTTTTTTCTATGTTCAATGATTATTCCACATTGCAAATTTCAACATTTGCAATACTTTCAACTTGGAGTATTCAAGACCTCTTCTCTCCAACATATGTCCTTTCCCTACTATGGTGTGAATTTGCATGTCTCTTATGATGCGAATGGATTTGATGAACTCTATAATATATCCTTGATCGGAAATGCATCCTACAAAAAACAAGTTCCATTTGATGTTCGATATGTAGAAAACACCATCAATCCTTTTTATTTCACCATTTGGAAATTTTACAAACACACCTCATTTTCCTACAACAATGTAAGCTTCACCTCTTACTACTGTCATAGATGCTACTATAACATATTTAAATCTTGAAATGATGTTTGAGTTCCTTGTTACGTGCTGTGTTGCACTTAAATCTAAAACCCAAAGATTGTCTAGGTCCTTCCTATTTGATGAACTAGCTAAAACTTCATGATTTTGACAAAAACCAAATCTATGATCAACTTTTTCAATAGCATATACATTGCTAGTTTCAACAAAGTGAGCTTCTACCACCTCTTTAGCATTTGTTGTGTTAGATTTAGAATTTGAATCTAGTTGTTTCACATGTCCCTTTTCCACTCAATTGACCTAAGACTAAGCTATGTTCTTGCACCGCATTAATCCCTTGAACTCTCTTCCATGTTCTTCATTTGTTCAATTGTTTTTTTGAGTTCACACTTACTATCCAGGTGTCCAAGTTTTTTGCAAAAGAAAAATGTGTCAACAAATGATGCTTTCCCTTTGGAGGATTGCATCTTACCCTTCAACCCAACTCCTTTCTTTTGAAGTTGAGCCTACTTTTGCTCCCATGGTTTCCTTCCTCTTAGAATCCAAAGTGGAACATTTTGTTTGTTTGATCCTCATCTTTTCAAGTACATCACATTATCAACTACTTCTTTCTTTACATCCATTTTGATTTACATCTTTTCATCTAGGAGTTTGGATTTGAGATTTGAAAAAGATGGGAGTAGATCATTACCAATGAATAGCTTCCTAAAAAATTAATATTCCTTGGTTAGGAATGGAGCAATACTAATGAGAGTAAGTCTTCCAATATTGAGATGGAGATTGTTGCCAATTGATCGATGATGCCTTTTATTTCCTTGAGATAGCTTTCCATGGTCATCATATCCTTCTTTCATGAGGTAACAAGTTTCCGTAATAACATCAATTTCTGTGAACTCGTGTTTGGCTTGTACCATCCTTTTAGGTGTTGCCAACTTCATATGGGTCTATGTAGCATCTAATGATTGAAATCAAGGAATCCTGCATTGATTCAAAGATAGCATCCAAGGTAAGTTTCTTGCCTTCATGCTTAGCCTTTGGGACTACACCTTGTGTCTTGGGATTGACACAAAATGTCTAGATGTGATGTCTTTCAAATATCCTAGCCATCCTAAAGGACCACACTTGGTAATTAGATTCCCCTTCTAACCTACTGGAGTCTGGAAAAAAGAAATCCATACTCTTACTATGTTGAGTAATAGATCTCAGAATTTCTCTATCAAAAGTAGTTGTAGTAGTACCAAGAGCCCCAAATGCATTGTTTGAGGTCTATCCTCTAACATCTATACTACTTATCACTTCATCTTGAACATCTGCCATGATGATCTTTTTAAACATACAAAGCTAAGGCCCACACACGAATATTCAAGTGATTTGATTCTGGCAATCAAAGAAACTTAGCTTCACACCATAGAAATTTAGTAACACTGGACCTAAGAATTGTAATTTTGTTTTAATACCATATTAAACATGTGTTTCGTATTGCAAGAAAGAAGAATCACTAAAACTAAATACAAAGAGTGATTTTGATCAAAGAGTAATCATGATCAAATTAATCATCAATCACTGGCATGATTAATTAGATAGATTTTACTGTAGATTCTACTTTATCTAACAAATCTAATAGATGAAAGGTAGAGTTTCATCTTAAATTCATCTATTCTAATAATAATTAGTTGCTAGTTAATAAATTGCAAGTCATAACATTCAACCACATTTCAATTAATAACCCAATAGTTAAGCACAAGGTAACACCCCTGGTTTTTATTGGCCCAAGTTTGTAACCCTTCATTTTTGGATGAAAATTTCATAATTGTTCTTTTTATGGATGAAAAGAGGGAATCCTAAAATTCTTATTAGGATCAAATATGTTGGGTATGGGGATCTAAACAACCAATTACCAAAAATAGTGTTAGCATCCTTCGCCTTGATTATTTGTGGTAATTGTTGGTGTCTAAAATTAGTCATCTGGTCCATAACTAGTTAAGCAAGTAACTAGTTAATATTATGTGTTTTATTTGTAAAAGGACACATGTCACATGTTAATTAGATTTTTTAAATAACTTGAATCTTAGTTATCTTTTACTAATTGTTTTGTTAAACTAGAGTCAATTTTGTCATTACCCAATCCTTTAAATTTTGCAATAAATTTCTGTGAAAATGATAAACCAAAGTGTTAAAAACCTTCATAATTGTACCAAACTACTATCTAAATAATTTTCAATAGGTATATGACAAAATTATTGTACATTATTGTAGCTCATGAAAAAAAAAATCAAAGTCTTAAAAATCAATTGAATTATTTTTTAGATTTTAATTAAATCCATCTTACAATGTGGAAATTGACACCAATGTGGGGCGAGTATGAGATATAGATAGAAAAACTATTGGGTATTTGAATGAATATATATATATATATATATATATATATAAGTCAAAGGTTAAATTGGCAAAGACTTGGAACCTAGATCATACCCAATTATTTTAAAATTCATAGACCTGCTTTCACTTTTGCACCTGGCACACTTAAATTTCTCATAACGATAATTGTTATTTCACAAAAAAATGCATACATGGGTATTTGAATAATAATCAAATCAATTTCATAATCGTATTTGACACCTAATAATATATATGTATTTGAGATAATCAACATAATCATGATTAATATCCAAGAAGGATATGAATTTAAAATTTCTTTTGTGCTCACTTTTGTTTTTTTTTAATCTTGTGTTTTAAGTGTTGGGTCAAAACACACTCAAAGGACCCACAAAGGACGTCGGATGTCTGATTCTATCATAAAAAATTAGAGATTTAAGGTGAAAACACACTAAGGGGGGTCACTTTAGGCATTTTCACGATATGTATATAAAATATATTTTTTCAAAACATATTGCATTTAGTTTTGGGTTTCATTTTTAGTGTTTGGGCTTGATATTTTGATTTTCACAAAGTTAATGATATCTAATATTATTTGAAAAAAAGAAAGAATTTTTTAAAGTTTAAATTCAAGGACTAATGAACATATTTATGGTATATACAATATAATAGAACCTATTTTTAGTTTTGGGTTGCACTAAGTTTGGGTTTGAATTAGTCAACCAATTGTTTTTAATGAAAATTTTTAAAATGACCCACCTCACATATCTTGTCACCTTCCATTTGAAAATGATAGCTTGTCAAAATGTTAATTTACCATATACTTATGGTCATCATCTTCAAAAACACTCATTTGTCATATGATAATTATCAAACTCTTCACATGGTTCACAAACTTATTCCAATCATATGGAATCACAATGTTTAATAGATATTATAAATTTCATAAAGACTAAAAATCATTTCAATCATTTTTTAAATATATTTGCATTTTTTAGTACACAATAATGTACATTTTTTGCAACAAATATACTTCAAAATTGTACAATATAAGTTAGAAACAAGAATTTTCTTTGTGATTGAATTCTTTGTGTTATAATCTACCATATTATGCAAAAGCTTTCGAAAAATATGCTCCATTATTACCTTGGTTGAAGTT
>Ga0116231_10003690_pt1 | contig 31574 bp, 26 predicted proteins | sample S1TSphgellanicum_2_FD_89695 | JGI IMG/M metagenome (GOLD analysis project Ga0116231, IMG submission 89695) | Host-associated microbial communities from peat moss isolated from Minnesota, USA - S1T2_Fd - Sphagnum magellanicum MG | ecosystem: Host-associated > Plants > Peat moss > Unclassified... | reverse complement strand
TGCGCCGCGGCGGGATCGAAGCCCTGGACGGGGGCGACTTCGTTCATCTGGCAGAAGCGGGCGGCGTTCCACAGTTTGGTGATGAAGGTGCGGGCTTCGGCAACGCGGGCGGGGCCGAGCTTGATGTCGCGGCCCGGGCCGGCGAGCTGGCATACCGCAAAACGCAGGGCGTCGGCGCCGTATTCGTCGATGAGCGCCAGCGGGTCGATGACGTTGCCGCCCTTGGATTTGCTCATTTTCTGGCCGCGCTCGTCGCGCACCAGGCCGTGGATGGCCACGGTGCGGAAGGGCACGTCGCCCATGAAATGCAAACCCATCATCATCATGCGGGCGACCCAGAAGAAGATGATGTCGAAGCCGGTGACGAGGACGTCTGTTGGGTAGTGGCGGGCGAGCTCCTCCGTGGTGTCGGGCCAGCCTAAGGTCGAGAAGGGCCAGAGTGCGGAGCTGAACCAGGTGTCGAGCACGTCCTCGTCCTGGGTGAGCTTCGTGGCTTCGCCGTAATGCGCGTCGGCTTCGGCCTGGGCCTGACTTTCCGTTTCGGCGACGAAGACGCGGCCGTCGGGCGCGTACCAGGCGGGGATGCGGTGGCCCCACCAGAGCTGGCGGCTGATGCACCAGGGTTCTATGTCGCGCATCCAGGCGAAGAAAGTGTTCTCCCATTGTTTAGGCACGAACACGGTTCTTCCCTCCTCGACCGCCGCGATGGCGGGGCCGGCGAGGGATTTGGCGTCGCAGTACCATTGCACGGTGAGCCGCGGCTCAATGACGGCGCCGGAGCGGTCGCCGTGCGGGACCTGGTGGGTGTGGGGCTCGGTGCGTTGCAGGATTTGCAGGCGCTCGAGTTCGGCGACGATCGTGGCGCGGGCGGTCTCGCGGCCGAGGCCGGCAAGGCCGCGGACGAAGGACGGGTCGGCGTAGCCTTCGATGGAGATCAGGTCGGCGTCGATGTCCTCCAGCGTGACGCGGGCTTCGCGGTCGAGCATGGAGGGCATGGGCAGGGCGTGGCGTTGGCCGACCGCAAAATCGTTGAAATCATGGGCGGGGGTGATTTTGACCGCGCCTGTGCCTTTCTCCGGGTCCGAGTAGCTGTCGGCGACGATCGGGATGCGGCGGCCGGTGAGCGGCAGGATGGCGTGGCGGCCGACGAGGTGTTTGTAGCGGGCGTCGTCGGGGTGCACGGCGACGGCGGTGTCGGCGAGCAGGGTTTCGGGGCGGGTGGTCGCCACCGTGATCCGCTCGTCCGTGCCCTCGATGCGGTAGGCGATGTGCCAGAGGTGGCCTTTCAGCTCCTTGGATTCGACTTCGAGGTCGGAGATGGCGGACTGGAATTTCGGGTCCCAGTTCACCAGGCGGCGGTCGCGGTAGATTTTGCCCTCGGCATGGAGGGCGACGAAGACGCGGCGGACGGCGGCGGAGAGGCCGTCGTCCATGGTGAAACGTTCGCGTGGCCAGTCGAGCGAGGCGCCGAGGCGGCGGAGCTGGGAGGTGATGGTGCCGCCGGATTCCTCGCGCCATTGCCAGACGCGCTTGAGGAAGGCGTCGCGGCCCAGGTCCTGGCGCGTCTTGCCTTCGCTCGCGAGCAGGCGTTCGACGACCATCTGGGTGGCGATGCCGGCGTGGTCGGTGCCTGGCTGCCAGAGGGTGCGGCGGCCCTGCATGCGGCGCCAGCGGATGAGCGTGTCCTGGATGGTGAAGGTGAGTGCGTGGCCGACGTGCAGGCTGCCGGTGACGTTCGGCGGCGGGATCATGATGGTGAAGGGGGGGGTGTCGCTTTGGTCGCCGCCGGCGGCGAAGGCGCCGGAGTGTTCCCAGCCCTGGTAGAGGCGCTGTTCGGCCTCGGCGTGGGCGAATGATTTGTCGAGCATAGGTGCTCTTATCGCATTCGCTGTTGATAGGCCAATTGGCAGGGAAGTGTCCGTGAAATTTAGATCATTGACTATTTTTAGTCGAACGTATAAATTTAGTCTGCTGTGTAATAGGGTGTGAATCCATGGAAGTTCGCACGTTTGCTAATCCGTTCAGGCCCGGTGCGGGGCATTCGCCGCCGTATCTCGCGGGGAGGGATCATGAGCAGCAGCAGGCGGATCAGGCTTTTGATCAAACGACCATCCTGGAAAACATCATCCTGACGGGATTGCGAGGGGTTGGGAAGACTGTGCTCCTGGAGACGTTCCGCCCTCTTGCGGAGGCAAAGCGTTGGCTTTGGGTTGGCCAGGACATGTCGGAGTCCGCGACGAATACCGAAGCGAATTTAGCGGAACGATTAATCACAGATCTGTCGCTGATAACCTCCACTCTTCTTGTATCAAGCGAAAGACAGGCTTCCATCGGCTTTGAGAGCAAGGACGTGGTTACGCATCGGCCGGTTGGATACGCCGATCTGAAAGGGCGCTATGATGCGACCCCTGGCCTTGTTTCAGACAAGCTGAAGGCTGTCCTGCTTTTCGTGTGGCGGTCGTTGGGCAGCGCCACCATAAGCGGAATAGTTTTCGCCTATGATGAGGCACAAAACCTGGCTGACCATAAGACCAAGGATCAGTTTCCGCTGTCGGTTCTGCTCGACGTCTTTCAGTCGCTCCAGAGACAGGGCGTGCCGTATCTTCTGATATTGACCGGACTGCCGACACTTTTTCCCAAGCTCGTGGAAGCACGCACGTACACCGAGCGGATGTTTCATGTGATTTTTCTTGCTCAGCTCAGCCTGGAGGCAAGCAGGGAGGCCATCACCAGACCGATTCAAAATCATGGCTGGCCGATCAGCTTCGCGCCGGAGACAGTCGATACGATTGCAGACATGTCGGGCGGCTATCCGTACTTTATTCAATTTATTTGCAAGGAAATTTTCGACGCATGGATACGACAGACGAAGGCCGGTCAACCCATGACGATCCCGACTCTGGAAATCGAAAAGAAACTGGATAATGATTTTTTTGCGGGCCGATGGGTTAATGCGACAGACCGGCAGAGGCAGCTCATGCATGTGATCTCTACTCTTGCGACCTGCGATGACGAATTTTCGGTGCAGGAGCTCGTCGTTGCCTCCAAGGCGTTGCTGGCGAAACCGTTCAGCCCGAGCCAGACCAATCAGATGCTTGCTTCTCTCAGCGCCATGGGGCTGATTTTTAAGAACAGACACGGTAAATACTCGTTCGCGGTTCCGCTTCTGTCGGCGTTCATAAGGCGGCAGGTTCCGGAGGGGATTCGGCGGCCCGGCAAAGCTTAGAGCGTAATCGTTTGAGGTTGACCGGCCCCGCGTAGCCCGCATGGAGCGAAGCGGAACGCGGGACTGGGGCCGGGCTGGACGGGCCGTTCTGCCCCCGAGCCGACGCGGGCGTCCCCGCATTCCGCTTCGCTTCATGACGGGCTACGGCCTGTGCTGATCAAATACGATTGCCCTGGCGTCAACCTCAAACGATTAAGCTCTAAGTGGTGGGCTGAGGCCCACCCTACGGCCCGCGCTGCGTGTTTATGCCGCAGCCAAATGTCCAAAAGTTTTTTAGTTCTTTTTTCAAAAAAGAACAAAAAGCGCCAAAAGTGAGAGGCGCGTTGTGCGGAAAGGCGCTCACCCCGGCCCTCTCCCAACAGGGGGAAGGCTGGGCGTAAGTTAGAGCCCGACGACGCGGTTGACGACGCGCTCGATTTCGTCGCGGACCAGGCGTTCGACCATGGGGGGCAAGTTGGTGTCGAGCCAGGATTTGATGATCGGGCGCATTTCGTCGCGCACGATATCCTCCAGCGTCGGGCCGGAGCGGTACACCTGGGTCTGGCGTTCGGTGAGTGCGCGGACCAGGTCGCCGATGGAGCCGGAGGTGGCGTTCTGGGTTTCGGGGGCGATGAGCGGGTAGGCGGCCATCGCTGGCTCTTCGATGCTGGCTTGGGACATGGGCGCGGGCTCCTCGATCATCATCGCCGGTTCCAGGAGAAAGACGTCGGCCGGCGCAGGCGGCGCCGGTGCGGCCGGTGCGGGCTCAGGCTCGAACTCCATCGCTTCGACAGGCGGCGGCGGCAGGTTGCCGGTGCCGTCGTCGAGGATGCGGCGGATGGAGGCGAGCACATCCTCCATCGAGGGATCGGCTTCCGTCTGGGCGGCAGTGGAATCGGCGGGGGGCATGCATCACTCCCGATTTTAGCGGCCGGGCTGGCTGACGGCATGATCGCCGGTGCCCCAGAGACGGTCGCGCACTGCCTTGTAATAGGCGGTCTCGTCGTACAGCGGAACGTTTAACGCAAGGTCTTTGGCGGTCAGGCGGCCGATGGCGGAAATCACGCCGTAGGAGGCGGTGACCACGCTGGTGACGTTCTGGGTGAGGGTGATCTGGGCGGAGAGCAGGTTCTGCTGCTGGATCAGCACGTCCTGGGTGGTGGCGCTGCCGACGAGCGCTTCGCGCTCCACGCCTTCGAGCGCGATCTGGCTGGCACGCACGGCGATGCGCGAGCTGGCGATGGAGGCCCGGGCGGCGATCAGCGTGTCCCAGGCCTGCACCGCCTGTTCGCGGGCGGCGCGGCGCGCGTCCTCGGTCTGGCGGACGGCTTGCAGGTAGTTCTGGCGGGCCTGCCGGATGGCCGCGTATTCCGAGCCGCCCTGATAAATGGGGACTGTCAGGCTGAGAATGGCCGAGGCACCATATGTGTCGGTGCGGGTCAGCGATTGTCCATTCTGCTGGAACCCCGAGCCCTGTACGCTCAGTGTCGGTGCGAGCGATGCGAAGGCAACATCGACGGCATCGCGCAACTCGGCTTGGTTGAACAGGGCAGCGATGACGGTGGGGTTGTTCTGGGCGGCGAGGTCGGAGGCTTCGGTCTCGGATTTTACGGGCAGGCGAAGCGGCTGCGGGTCGGCGAGGTCGTTGGGCGGAAGCACGCCGACCTGGCGGACGAAGGCGGCGCGGGCGGTTTGCAGCGTGCCTTCGGCGGTCTGGCGGGTGGCAATGGCGGCGGCGAGTGCCGCCTGGGCCTGGGCCACGTCAGTGCGGGTGAGTTCGCCGACACGGAAGCGGTCGCTGATGGCGCGTAGCTCGTCGCCGAGCACCTGCTCGTTGGCGCGGTCCAGGGCGAGCAACTGGATATCCTCGACGAGGGTGACGTAGGCGTTCACCGTGTCGGAGAAGACGGTCTCCTCTTCGGCGATGAGCCTGGCGCGTTCGGCATAGACGCTGTTGACGGCCTCGTGCGTCGTCGATGTGGTGCGGCCGCCGCGGTAGAGATACTCGGTGATGGTGGCCTGTTCGCTGGATTCGGGGCGGTTGTTCTTGATCGCGTCGGTGTAGTTCTGCGTCAGGATGTTCTGTGACGTGCAGCCCTTTTGCGGATCGTTTACCGGCGCCGCGGTGCAAGGCTGTTGCTCCTCGTAGCGGCCGGCGGCGTAGCCGTATGTTGCCGTGATGGCGACCGTGGGACGCCATCCCGCCAGGGCGGTCGGCACGTTTTCGTCGGTGGAGCGCAGGTGGGCGCGCTCGCCGGTCAGCTGCGGGTTGGTTTCGTAGGCGATTCCCAAAGCTTCGGCGAGCGTGTGCGGCACCGAGTCGGGCGTGTCGGTGGCAATGGTGGAGGCCATGCCGAAGCCGGCAGCGGGCGGCTTGGTGATGCCGGCGCTCTGCGCGAACGCCGGCCTGGGGGCGAAGCTTGTGGCCAGGGCCAGGGCGGCACAAATCGCGGCCGATGACATCAGGGCTACGCGCGGTAGGCGCATGCGGCGGGCTCCAGTGGTTGAGTTGCGGACGACATCACAGCTCCGCGATGAAACATTGGCACAATGTTCACGTGGCCGCCAACGTCCCGCGTGCGTGTCATGGCCGAAAAATACGATTGCGTGATTTGCTCGCCTCAGAAGCTGAAGCCGGGTGCGGGCATCAGTTCAGGGAGAAGCGGGGTGTTGGCGTCGAAGGCGGGCTGGGCGCGCAGGCCGCCGGTGCTGGGCTCGGCCAGGACGGCGACTCCGTTGACGCCTTCCTTGGCGATCACTGTGACAAGCCGGCCGGTGGCGGCGACCTGGCGGGCGATGAGCGGCGGAATGTCGCGTACGGCGCCGTCTATAAGGACCAGGTCATAGGGTGCCTGGCCGGCGTGGCCGCCTGCGAGCTTGCCTGCGATGAAAGCGGCGGTCCCGGCGGCTTCGAGCCGTTCGACCGAGGGCCAGGCGGCGCGGGCGATGGCGATCAGCTCGGGTTGCTGCTCGAGGGCGCAAACCTGGAGGCCGCACAGCGCGAGCACGGCGGCGGCGTAGCCGGTGGCACTGCCGACGATGAGCGCGGTCTCCCCGGCCTGCGGGCGGGCAAGCTGGATGAGGCGGGCGAGGACCAGCGGCTTGGTCAGCACGCGGCCGCCGCCGAGTCTGATCGAACCGTCGATATAGGCGAGGGCGGCCTGGTCCGGCGGGACGAATATCTCGCGTGGCAGGGTGCGCATGGCGTCCAGGATGCGGCGGTCGGTGACCTTGTTCGGACGTAGCTGGCCATCGACCATGAGCTGGCGCGCGCGTTCGGAGTCGAGAGCAGGATGGGGAAGTGCGTCTGGCATGGTCAGCTTCCGCGAAACTGGGTGCGCCGTCTCATAAGCGTCAGCGCCGCTCCGGTCCAGCACGGCCAGTCTGATCGAAGGATGGCTGATAAATCGTGACTAGCTCGCTTGGGTCTTGGTGGGCTGAAGCCCCACCTCGCGGGGAGTTGCCCTGTCCCGGGCGGCGTGGCAGATGGCGGCAAATGGACCGTTGGCCGAGAAGTTAGGCAGCGGATTGCAAATCCGTGCAGCCCGGAGCGTTACCGGGACGGTCCTCCAGCGCGCCGCGGCTTGACGGCGGCGGCCAGTATGCGCATAAGCCGCGTCCTTCGAGCGGCACTCCTGAGTGACCGCGTATTTATGGGGTTTTCGATGTCTCGCCACTGCCAGATGACGGGCAAGGGCGTGCTGAGCGGTAACAACGTCAGTCACGCCAATAACAAGACCCGCCGCCGCTACCTGCCGAATTTGCAGGAGACGTCGCTGCTGTCCGATGCGCTGGGCACGTCGGTGCGGGTGCGGCTGTGCACGCAGGCGCTACGCACGATCGAGCATAATGGCGGGCTGGATGCGTTCCTGCTGGGTACGCCGAACCGCAACCTGCCGGATGCGGCGCAGGCGCTCAAGCGCCGGATTGCGCGGGCCGGGGTGAAACGGGCCGCCGCCTCCGCGTAATGTGGCCGGGTTCGCGCGCGTTAACCTGATCCTTCCGCGACGCGCGCTTACTGCGGTTTATGGACCGCTGGACGTGGATTCTGTCGCTTTGCCTGATCGCTGCCGCGATCGGGTTAGCTTGGCGCGAGCGCGTTTTGCGGCAGCGGCTGGTGCGCGGCACGCAGGGCGACCGCGAGGGTCGGGCGGCCGCAACGCGCATGCTGCGGCTGGTAGCCGGCGATATGCGCGGCGCAGCGCTCTCTCTGCTGGGGTATGCGGAGGCGGCCGGGTCCGGCGACCCCGCCATTTCGGGCACCGCGCGCCGGCTGCTCAATCTTTCGGAAGATGTGCTGAACCAGACTGACGTGCCGGATGGGCCACGTCGGCTGGACGAAGCTTTGTTCGCCGTGATGCCCGTGGTGGAATTCGCCGTGGCGCAGGTGGCAGCGCAGTTGGGAACGGCGGGTCGTGCCTGGCGGATCGGTCCGGAACTGGCGGATGTGGCGCTGCTCGCGGACCGGCGGGCGCTGAACCAGGTGCTGGTGCTTGTGCTCAGCAATGCCGCGGCGTGCACGCGGGGCGATGACTGGATCGAGATATCCGGCAGTGCGGCCGAGGGCGAGTGGGCACTGGTGGTGCAGGACGAGGGGATTGGCCTGCCGGTGCTGCCTGGCGATGCCGAGGCAAATGACGGGCGAGGCCTCGGTATCGGGTTGGCACTGGCCAAGAGTTTGATGGCAGCCCACGGGGGGACGCTCAGGGTCGAGACGGCGGCGCGGGTGGGGACGCGGGTGCGCCTTGGGTTTCCCGTAGCACGGCTGCGCGGGGGCGGTGCGATCAAGGCGGAAGCGGTATAAAGTGCCGGCGGTGGTGGAGCTGAGGGGAATCGAACCCCTGACCTCCTCATTGCGAACGAGGCGCTCTCCCAACTGAGCTACAGCCCCGCCGTGCGGGCGGGAGCATTCGCAAGCGCAGGGCGCCGCGTCAAGCCTCCCCAGAACTCTCAGACGAAGAAAGGACGTAGGTCTTTTTTGAAAAAAAGAACCAAAAACTTTTGAATCCCGGGCCGAGCTTCTCCGGAGAGGCAGCAGACCTGCCTGCGCACCTGCGAAACAGGATGGCACTCGGCGGATTTATGTGCCATAAAATTCACATATCCGTGACAAACTTGCACGATTCCCCGCGGAATCTCCCGACAGGCTCATGAAGACCCAGGCTCCTCCGCTTTCCAAATGGTTGTTCATGTCGCCGCGCGACATCGGCCTGTTCCTCAAGAGTGCGCGCACCGACGCGGCCATTGCGCGCACGCGCAGCACAGCCGGCGGGCGCGCGGCCTTCGAGGAGGTTTACAGCGCCGGCCCGGACCCGTGGGCTTCGGCTGATCAGCGGTATTCGTATCAGGCGATCAAATACCGCACCTTGATGTCGCTGCTGCCGAAGGGGCGCCGATTCGCCAGGGCGCTCGATCTGGGCAGCGGCGTGGGCGTGTTCAGCCTGGCGCTGACTGCGGTCGCCGATGACGTGCTGGGGGTGGATATCGCGCAATCGGCGGTGGACCGCGCCATGCGCCATGCGGTTGGGCGGAGCGATCTGCGGTTCGCGCAGGGCGATGTGACGCGGCTGCCAGCCTCGCTGAACGGCAGTTTTGATCTCGTGGTGATCGCCGACACACTTTATTATATGGATGACGTTGGTGACATGAGCTTGAAGACTGTGGCGTGCCGCGTGGCAGACCTGCTGGCGCCGGGAGGGCTCTGCCTGATGGCGAACCATTTCTTTTTCTCGGCTGACCGCGATAGCCGGCTGTCGCGTCGGATTCATGATGCGTTTGCCTGGTCGCCGCGGTTGACGTTGCTGCGGGAGCATCGGCGGCCATTTTATTTGGCATCGCTGCTGGCGGGGGCGTAGAAAGAAAGGACTCCTTTTCGGAAGAAAAGAAGCAAAATACTTTTGGAAAGTTTCGCGTGTCTATCTTGCGGCGTACGCCATAGAGCAAAAGTTTTTTGGTTCTTTATTTCAAAAAAGAACTGCTTTCTTTCTTCGCTCTTCCGATGACACGCGGCGTATTAGGCTTTGCGTTGGGCTGTGCCGCACTCGTCTGGATCGTGGCCAGCGTTGGCATCGGCGCGATCGGCCAGGCGCTGGCCCGCGGCGGGTGGGCGTTGCCGGCGATGTCGCTTGTGCATCTGACCCAACTGTTCTGTTCGGCGCTGGCGTGGCGGACCGGGCTGGGGTCGGGGGCGCCTGGCCGCTGGCGGATTTTTGTTATCCGCTGGGTGCGCGAGGGGGTGAATGCGCTGCTGCCGGTGGCGCAGATCGGCGGTCAGGTCGCCGGTGCGCGCCTGCTCGTGCGTGCGGGCCTGACGCGCGTGCAGGCGGCGGCCGGGACGATTTTGGACCTGACGCTCGAAGCTGTCTCGCAACTGCTGTTCACGCTGCTCGGGGTAGGCATGCTGGTCGGCATGCGGTCTGACCGGCACTGGCTGCCCTGGGTCGGCAGCGGCCTGGTGTTGCTTGGGTTGGGGTTGGCGGGGTTTGTGGTGGCGCAGCGCGCCGGGCTGATGCGCCTGGTGGAGCGGGGCGTGGCGCGGCTTGCCGGGGTCTGGCCGGCGGCGGCGCACTGGTCGCTCACTGGGTTGCATGCCGAGCTGATGCGCCTGCAGCGGCGCCATCGGGCGCTGGGGGTGGCGGTTGTGCTGCATACGGCCGGGTGGTCGGCGGGTGCGGTGGAGGTGTGGGTGGCGCTGCGGTGGATCGGGCATGGCGTCGGCATGGCGGACGCTTTCGTGATCGAGAGCCTGGGGATGGCGGCCCGCAGTGCGGGCTTTGCGGTGCCTGGCGCGGTGGGGGTGCAGGAGGGCGGGTTTGTGCTGGTGGCGGGGCTGTTCGGGATATCGCCGACGGATGCGCTGGCGCTGTCTATGCTCAAGCGGATTCGCGAGGTGCTTATTGGGCTGCCGGCTTTGTATGCTTATGGTAGAATGACGCGGTTCGCGTTCCATACCGCGCCGTAGAGGGTCCGCATGGTGTTACAGCTTGGGGCGCTACGTGAGGCGCTGCTGGAGGCAGGTGCTACGCCCGCGGCCGCGAACAAGGCTGCCGAAGAGCTTGCCGGCTATGACCGGGAGTTCGTTTCCATCCACACGGAGTTAGGCAAGCTGCGGAACGAGATGGACGTCGGATTCGTCAGCGTGCGGAGCGATATGGCCGCCGAGTTCGCCAGCGTGCGGCGTGAGGTGGACAACGGGTTCGCCAGCGTTCGGAGCGAGATGGCGAGCGAGTTTGCCAGTGTCCGGAGCGAGATGGCGAGCGAGTTTGCCAGCGTTCGGAGCGAGATGGCGAGCAAGTTCACCAGCGTTCGGAACGAGATGACCAGCGAATTCGCCAGCGTGCGGCGTGAGATGGATGGCGGGTTCGCCAGCGTGCGCGCCGAAATGGCGCGTCTTAATGGCGAGATGACTCTGATGAAGTGGATGCTCGGCTCGGTGCTCGGCATTGTTCTGGCGGTTGCGCTGAAGCTGTTCATTCACTGAATTGGGGCTGCCCCGGGCCAACCCCCGGGGCGCCTTCGCTACTTGATGAGGTCGGCCAGCTTCATCGCGATCGACGTCGAGCCCTTCACCCTCAGCCGGCCGGTCATGAAGGCCATGGTGGGGTCGAGGTCGCCGGAGAGGATGGACATCAGATCTTCGGCGGTGATGCCCAGGGTGCAATCGGCATCCTCGTCGGCGTTGGTCATGACGGCGGGCTGTTTGGTGCCGTCGATGAACAGGGTTTCGCCGGAGAAATCGAATTTGACGGTGGCATCCAGCTCGCCGAACGCATCCAGCTTGGTGCGGAAGGCGGTTTCGATGTCGTTGACGCTCATGTGGGGGTTCCCAGGGTTGCTGGACGTAATGGTGAACCGGCGTGCCCAGGCTGTAAACCGGCGCTGCCGCCTATACATGCGCAGCCATGACCGCGACTGACCCGGCTGCCCGATTCGCCCCATATGTTGCGACCCTAGGCCGCGGCCCTGGCCGGTCGCGGGCGCTGACGCGGGGGGAGGCGGCGGATGCGATGGGCATGCTGCTGGAGGGCACGCCGGACCCGATGCAGGTGGGCGCGTTTCTGATGCTGCTGCGTTACCGGGGGGAGGATTCGCACGAGATTGCCGGGCTGGTGGAGGCGGCGCGGGCTGCGTGCGCGCTGCCTGATCTGCGGGTCGATCTGGATTGGCCGTCCTATGGCGCAGGCCGCACGCGGGGGGCGCCTTGGTTTCTGCTGGCCGCGCTGGCGCTCGCACGGTCGGGCGTGCGTGTGCTCATGCATGGGTCGAACGAATTTGGCGCCGGCATGAGTGTGCCGCAGGCGCTGGAGCGGCTGGGCGTTCGGCAGGCGTTGGACGCCGGTGCGGCGCGGGAGGCGTTGGCGTGGGACGGGTTTGCGTATCTGCCGGTGCAGGCGCTTTGCCCGACGCTGGCCGGGCTGCTGGGGCTGCGGCGGCTGTTCGGGTTGCGGTCGCCGGTCAATACGGTGGCCCGGCTGCTCGATCCGGCGGGGGCGGCCGCGGGGGTCGATGGGGTGTTTCATCCGCCGTATATCGAGACGCATCTGGCCACGGCGGAATTGCTGGACCGGCCGCGCCTGCTGGTGCTGAAGGGCGGCGGCGGGGAGGCGGAGCGTAATCCGGTTCGGCCGGTGGCGGCCCATCTTTATGTGCGCGGGGAGGGGCGGCGGGTGCTGGCTCTGCCGGCGCTGACGGATGCGGTTGAGACGGAGGAGCCGGATATCGGGGCGGTGTGGCGTGGGGAGGTGGCGTCGGCTTGCGTTGAGGCGCGGGTGATTGGCACGATTGCGCTGGGGCTTCTGGCGCTGGGGCGTGGTGGGGATGAGGAGGCTGCCGCGGTGTGGCGGGGCCGGTGGCTAAACTCATGAACTTAAGTATGATGGTTTCGAAGCAGGGGTTCGCCCGCTGCCCCGGTGTGGAGGTTGCCGATGAGTTTCGCCAGTGCTGTCCGTCGCCAGGCCGTCGCGATGCTGCCGCCGGCGGTGTTCATGGCTATTACGGCCTACTGTATCTGGCAGGTGGGCCGGGGCGACCATGGGTTGAAGTCCTATGCCCTGCGGCAGCAGCAGTTGGTGCAGGCAGAGGCTGAGCTTGTGGCGGCGGAGGCGGAGCGCGATGCGCTGGAGAAGCGGGTTGCCGGGTTGCGGCTGAACCACATCGACCCCGACACGCTGGATGAGCGTGCGCGCGCGATGCTGAACCTTGCTGATCCCGCCGACGTGGTGGTGTTCTATAAAGACAAAAAGCTCTTCTAGCCCTGTTGCGCCGAACCCAATTCGCAAAAGTTTTTTGGTTCTTTTTTTCAAAAAAGAACTGCTTCCTTTCTTCCTTCTGGAGCGCCTGATGTCCGAGCTAGACCTGAAACAAGCCTGGCGAGACATGCTGCTGATCCGGCGTTTCGAGGAAAAGGCGGGCCAGCTTTATGGCATGGGCCTGATCGGCGGTTTCTGCCACCTCTACATCGGCCAGGAGGCGGTGGTGGTGGGTGTGCAGATGGCGTTGGAGAAGGGCGATCAGGTGATCACCTCCTACCGCGATCACGGCCATATGCTGGCGACGGGGATGGAGCCTAGAGGGGTGATGGCGGAGCTGACCGGCCGGGCGACGGGGTATTCGCGCGGCAAGGGCGGTTCGATGCATATGTTCAGCCGGGAGAAGAATTTCTTCGGCGGGCACGGGATTGTTGGCGCGCAGGTGAGTTTGGGGACGGGGCTGGCTTTCAGCAACCGCTACCGGAAGAATAAGTTTGTTTCGATTACCTATATGGGTGAAGGCGCTTCGAACCAGGGGCAGGTTTTTGAGTCGTTCAATCTTGCGGCGTTGCTGAAACTGCCTTGCGTGTATGTGATCGAGAATAACCGTTACGGAATGGGGACGAGTGTGGAGCGGGCTTCGGCTTCGCGCGATTTGTCGCAGAACGGCTCGCCCTGGCGGATACCTGGCGTGCAGGTGGATGGGATGGATGTGGCGGCCGTGCATGAGGCGGCGGAGATTGCGGTGGCGCACTGCCGTGCGGGGAACGGGCCGTATTTGCTGGAGATGAAAACCTACCGCTACCGTGGCCATTCGATGTCGGACCCCGCCAAATACCGCACGCGGGAGGAGGTGCAGTCGATGCGTGAGCATCATGATCCGATTGCGAGTGCGCGGGCGGCGCTATTGGCCAGCGGTGCGGAGGAGGCTGATTTGAAGCGCATCGAGGATGAGATCAAGGCGATTGTGAATGAGGCGGCGGCGTTTGCGCAAAGCAGCCCGGAGCCGGATCCTGCTGAACTCTGGACCGATATTCTGGTGGAGTCCTGATTGATGGCGACGCAGGTTTTGATGCCGGCGCTGTCGCCGACGATGACGGAAGGCAAGCTGGCGCGCTGGCTGAAAAAGATCGGCGATGAGGTGCATGCCGGTGATGTGATTGCGGAAATCGAGACCGATAAGGCGACGATGGAGGTTGAGGCCGTCGATGAGGGGCGGTTGGAAAAAATCCTGGTGAATGAAGGCACCGATGGCGTGGCGGTGAATACGCCGATTGCCGAGTTGTCTGGCGAGAATGGCGCCGCTGCACCGGTGACCATCGCTGAGGCGCCGAAGCCGGCGCCTGCACCCGTGGCCAAGGCAGCAGCGGCGGCGGCGGCGGAACCCGATGTCGGCGCGACGCGGCCGACCACGGTGCGCGAGGCGTTGCGCGATGCGATGGCGCTGGAAATGCGCGCTGACCCGGACGTGTTTCTGATGGGTGAGGAAGTTGCCCAGTATCAGGGCGCGTATAAAATCAGCCAGGGCATGCTTGACGAATTCGGGCCCGAGCGGGTGGTGGATATGCCCATCACCGAACATGGGTTTACCGGCATGGCCGTGGGTGCGGCGATGAACGGGCTGAAACCCATTGTTGAATTCATGACGTTCAATTTCGCCATGCAGGCGATTGATCAGATCATCAACTCGGCCGCGAAAACTCTGTATATGTCGGGTGGGCAGATGGGGTGCCCGATCGTGTTTCGTGGCCCGAACGGTGCCGCCTCGCGCGTCGGTGCGCAGCATAGCCAGGATTATGCGAGCTGGTATGCGCATTGCCCTGGGCTGAAGGTGGTGGCGCCCTATTCGTCGGCTGATGCGAAAGGGTTGCTGCGCGCGGCGATTCGCGATCCGAATCCGGTTATCTTCCTCGAAAACGAAATTTTATATGGGCACAGCTTTGATTGCCCGACATCTGACGATTTCATTGTTCCCATCGGCCGCGCTAAGATCGAGCGTGCCGGCACGCATGTCACGATCGTTGCCTACTCCATCATGGTCGGTGTCGCCTTGCAGGCGGCCGAGGCTTTGCGTGAGCAGGGGATCGAGGCCGAGGTGATCAATCTGCGCACGCTGCGGCCGCTGGATACGGCAACCATCGTCGAAAGTGTCAAGCGCACTGGCCGGCTGGTGAGCGTGGAAGAAGGCTGGCCCTATGCGGGCATCGGTGCCGAAATCGCCATGACCGTGATCGAACACGCCTTCGATTATCTGGATGCCCCGCCGGTGCGCGTGGCCGGGCTGGATGTGCCTTTGCCTTACGCGGCCAATCTGGAGAAGCTGGCTTTGCCGCAGCCGCAGTGGGTTGTTGATGCGGTACATAAGATCTTCGGCACTTCGTAGGGTGGGCTTTAGCCCACCATCGGCTTGGGCGCAGCCCGATTTGGTGGGCTAAAGCCCACCCTACGGATTTTGGCGGACGAAGGAAGTAAGCGGTTCTTTTTTGAAAAAAAGAACCAAAAAACTTTTACGAATTAGGACGAACATGGCAACGAACATACTTATGCCGGCGCTTTCGCCTACCATGACCGAGGGCACGCTTGCGCGCTGGCTAAAGCATGAGGGCGACCGGATTTCCGCAGGCGACGTCATCGCGGAAATCGAAACCGATAAAGCCACCATGGAAGTCGAAGCCGTCGATGAAGGCGTGCTGGGCAAAATACTCGTGCCCGACGGCACGGCCGGTGTTAAAGTGAACGACCCGATCGCCGTGCTGCTCGACGACGGCCAGGCGGCGTCGGCTCCGGCCGCGCCGCCGCCGAAGCCGGCGGCCGCGCCGGCACCGGCCGCGGTAGCGGTTCCCGCAGCAATGCCGCGAACCAATGGCCACGCAGCCGGCGAGCGCGTCTTTGCCTCGCCGCTCGCACGCCGCATGGCGCAGCAGGCGGGCATCGATTTGCACGTACTCAAAGGCACAGGACCAGGCGGCCGAATCGTGCGTGCGGATATCGAGGCTTTTCAGAAACCGGCCGCCGCGCCCGCAGCGGCACCGCCGCCGGTGCAAGCGGCAAGCCCGGCGCCGGCGCCACGCCCGGTTATTACCGCGCCGCACGACATCGTGCCGCTCAACGGTGTCAAGCGCGTTACCGCACGCCGGCTGACTGAAGCCAAGCAGACGATTCCGCATTTTTATGTCACAATCGATGTCGAACTCGATGCGCTGCTCAAACTGCGTAGCGAGCTGAATGCGAAATCGCCGAAAGATGGCGCCGGTGCGTTCAAACTCTCGGTCAACGATTTGCTGATCAAAGCCTGTGCTGTTGCGTTGCGCCGCGTGCCGCGGGTGAATGCGAGCTGGTCCGATGATGGCATCATCCAGTATCACGACGTCGATATTTCGGTGGCAGTCTCCATCCCTGACGGGCTGATCACCCCCATCCTGCGCCAGGCAGACCGCAAGGGTCTTGCCGCCATCAGCAATGAGGCGAAATCGCTGATCGAGCGGGCGCGTGCGGGCAAACTCAAGCCGGAAGAGTTCCAGGGCGGCGGGTTTTCCATATCCAACATGGGCATGTATGGCGTGCGTGAATTTGCCGCCATTATCAACCCGCCGCAGGCTGCGATCCTGGCTGTTGCCGCCGGCGAGCAGCGGCCTGTGGTGCGGGGCGGCGCGCTGGCTATTGCGACAGTCATGAGCTGCACGATTTCGGTTGATCACCGCGTTATCGATGGTGCACTCGCTGCCGAGTGGCTGGCTGCGTTCAAAACTATCGTCGAAGATCCGCTGAGCCTGATGTTGTGAACGCTATGCCATAGCGTTTGAGGTGGCGGCCAGGCCCGCATTCCGCAAGGGCTTCATGCGGGCTACGTGCTATCGGGAGATTTGAATGGCTGAGCAGGATTTTGATCTCGTCGTTGTCGGCGGCGGGCCAGGCGGGTATGTCGCGGCCATTCGGGCGGCGCAGCTCGGCATGAGGACGGCCGTGGTGGAGCGCGAGCATCTCGGCGGTATCTGCCTGAACTGGGGGTGCATTCCGACCAAGGCGCTGCTGCGAAGCTCTGAAATCAATCATTTGCTGCACCATCTTGGCGAGTTCGGATTTGCCGCGGACAATATCCGCTTCGATCTCGCCGCGGTGGTCAAGCGGTCGCGCGCTGTGGCCAGGCAGTTGGCATCCGGCGTTGGCCATTTGCTCAAGAAGAACAAGGTTACGGTGTTCGACGGCCAGGGGGCGCTTGCCGGTTTGCAACGTTTGCGTGTGACAAAGGATGGGAAACCGGTCGCGGATTTGCGAGCGCAGCACATCATCCTTGCGACCGGTGCGCGGGCTCGGCAATTGCCGGGGCTGGAGAGCGACGGCAGGCTGATCTGGTCGTATAAAGATGCAATGGTGCCGCCTGCCATGCCGAAGCGGCTGCTGGTTATCGGGTCCGGCGCCATCGGCGTTGAGTTTGCGAGTTTCTTCCGCAACATGGGGGCGGAGGTGACGATCGTTGAAGTGCTTGACCGGATCCTGCCTGTCGAGGACGAGGAGATCAGCGCCTTTGCCCGCAAGGCATTTGAAAAACAGGGTATCACATTCATCACCGGTGCCCGCGTTACCGGAGCGGCTAAAGGCGCGGATACTATCACGGTTACCATCGAGGCCGATGGCAAATCGCAGACGGTGACCGTGGACCGGGTGATTTCGGCGGCCGGCATTGTCGGTAACGTTGAGCATCTCGGGCTGGAGGGGACAAACGTTGTTGTTGAGAAAACCCATGTGGTTATCGACGAGTTCTGCCGCACCGGCGAGCCTGGCGTCTATGCCATCGGCGACCTGGCGGGGGCGCCGTGGCTGGCGCATAAGGCCAGTCATGAGGGCATTGTCTGTGTCGAGAAGATCGCGGGTTTGAACGATGTGCACCCGATCGACTGGACCAACATTCCCGGCTGCACCTATTGCCGTCCGCAGATTGCGTCGGTGGGTTTGACGGAAGCGCGTGCGAGGGCGGCCGGCTATGAGCTTCGCGTGGGTCGGTTTCCGTTCATCGGCAACGGCAAGGCAATTGCCATGGGCGAGCCTGAGGGCATGGTCAAAGTGGTATTCGATGCCAAGACCGGTGCGCTGCTGGGGGCGCATATGATCGGCGCCGAGGTGACGGAGATGATCCAGGGCTACGCCATCGCCCGCACACTGGAGACTACGGAGGTGGAACTGATGCATACGGTCTTCCCGCATCCGACGGTGAGTGAAACCATGCATGAGGCCGTGTTGTCGGCTTACGGCCGGGCCATCCATTTTTAGGAAGCGGAGACCCGCACGCCACGGTTGGGCGCGGACAAGGCCTATGACCATGCAGCGTTACGTCGAGCTTGGCTTTGCCGGTATCGATTCCTGCGGCAACCATGCCATCGCAGTGATGGGACAAGACCCATTCTACGGTCCTTGTCCTCGGCAAGCTCGACAATGCGCCGAGCCGGTCGGACATACGACGGTAGCGTTGACCTGAGCGGAGGAAACCCGTGCGGCAGCCAGATTTCTCCTGATGAGGAACAAATTTTGACCAGCGCTTTGCCTATCGTCGTCATCGCCGGGCGGCCCAATGTCGGCAAATCAACCCTGTTTAACCGGCTCGCCGGCAAGCGGGCGGCCATTGTGTCGGACACGCCAGGCGTCACCCGCGACCGCAAGGATGCGGAGGCGATGCTGCGCGGCCGCCATGTGCGGCTGGTCGATACCGCCGGGCTGGAGGAGAGCGACCCGGAGGCGATCTATGGCCGCATGCGGGCGTCCTCCGAAGCGGCAGTGGGCCAGGCGGACCTCGTCGTGTTCGTCATCGATGCGCGCGTCGGTGTCACGCCGTCGGACGAGCATTTTGCCAACTGGCTGCGGCGGCAGGGAAGGCCGGTGCTGCTCGTCGCCAACAAGGCCGAAGGCCGCGGCGGCATCGCCGGCGCCATGGAGGCCTACGCGCTGGGCCTGGGCGATCCGCTTGCCGTCTCGGCCGAGCATAACGAGGGCATTGCGGATTTGATGCGCGAAATCGCGGATCTGCTGCCGCCTGAAGCCGAGGAGTCCGACGAGGGCGCCGGGCGCCCGCTCAAACTGGCCATCATTGGCCGCCCCAACGCCGGCAAATCCACCTTGCTGAATCGCCTGGTCGGCGAGGAGCGCATGATCACCGGCCCCGAGCCCGGCCTGACGCGCGATGCGGTGGCCACCATTCTGGACGACCCTGAGGGCGCCATCGAGCTGGTCGATACCGCCGGCATGCGCAAGCGCGCGCGCGTCGAGGAGGCACTCGAAAAAATGTCGGTCTCCGCCAGCATCGAGGCTTTGAAGATGGCCGAGGTGGTGGCGCTGACCGTGGATGCCGCCGGCGGGCTGCATGAGCAGGATTTGCAGATCGCCCGTCTGATCGAGCGCGAAGGCCGCGCGGCCATCCTGGTGCTCAATAAATGGGATGCGGTGGAAGACCGCTCGAAGACCCGCAAAGCCATCGATGACCGGCTGCAAACCTCCATGGTGCAGCTGCGTGGGCTCCCGGTCATCACCGTGTCGGCCATGACCGGTGCGGGCATGGAGAAGTTTCTGCCGGCTGTGCGGCGGGCGGCGGCGGTGTGGAACACGCGCGTGCCCACCGGCGAGCTCAACCGCTGGTTCGAGCGCGCGCTGGAGCGGCATCCGCCGCCGCTCGTGGAAGGGCGGCGGCTCAAGCTGCGCTACGTCACCCAGGCGAAGGCGCGGCCGCCGACTTTTCTGATTTTTGGCACGCGCGCCGAGCAGATCCCGGAGGATTATCAGCGGTACCTCGTCAATTCCCTGCGCGAGACATTTGATTTGCCGGGCACGCCGATCCGCATCCAGGGAAGGGGCACCAAAAACCCCTATGCCGAGGAAGGATAAGTGAGCCATGGGGTGGGCGGTTTTGCAGCCCACCTCGGATGCTACGGCCTACGAGCGTCCCGTCATTCCTGCGTGATCGAACAGGGCAACCATAGGCCTGACGCCACCCAGGCCATGCTCGAGCGGCAGTGTCATCCCCGAGCCCGCATTGCCGACGATGAAATCGCCATAAAACCCTGATCCGGCCTGATCGGTTTTCACCGTCAGGTCGATCGTCAGATCATAGAAGCCGCTCGACCCCAGCGCGCCCAGGTTGATCGTGCTGTCGGTGAACTCGGCCACAGCCTGCGCGGCGGTAAAGCTGTGCGAGGTACTGGTGCCGTTCGCGTCGATCTTCAGCACCACTTGCGTGACGCCGCTCCCGAGCAGCTCGCCGCCGTAGAAGCCGAGCACCAGGTCGTGCCCCGATGGTATGTCCGCCTGCCGCAACTCCAGGCTGAAAGTATTGGTGTTGCTTTCGCTGTCGGTGCCGCCGGTGGCGTGCGCCACGCCGATTTCACCCACGGCATAGAAGGCCTGCGCTGTCGAGAAGGCGGCCGCGATGGCGCTGTGGCGGGGTGGGTCGAGCACGTTCTGCACGGCGGTGGAACTCGCTGCCGGCGCCAGCACTGCCTGTAGCACCGACTGCGGAGTCGTGGTTGTGGCGAAAGCGTGGTTGCCATAGATCAGACTGGCCTCCGCTGTGGCCTCCGTGGCCACCGTGAAGAAGGCGCTCGCGGCCACCGAGTACACCGCCTGCGTGCCCATATGGTTCACGCCGGTTATCGCAGAGGCCCAGCCGCCACCGCTGCCATATCCCTGGGCAACAGCTAAAGCCTCGCCGCCGTTGCTTGTGCCGAGGCCGCCCCAGGCTTGGGCAATCGGCGTAATGGAGCCGCTGGTGCCGGCAACTCCGATCGCTGTGGCAGTGGCGCGGGCGCCGGTCGCGGCGTCGGTTTGGCCGCCAAGGGCGTTAGCGCCGGAGAAGGTGAAGAACCCCACGCCGGTGATGTCCGAGTAGGCCGTGGCGGCACCGCCCGCTCCATCGCCTGCGCCGCCCATGCCGCCGTTGCCGCCCTGCGCCTGAACTTCGACGCTGAGCTCCGACGGGGACTCGTTGGTTTGTGTGGACGTTTCGTCGAGCGTCAGCGTGGAGGATGCGCTGCCGCCGGCGCCGCCGACGCCTGTACCGCTGTTGCCGCCGCCTCCGCCGTAAACCCACTGACTGAGGTTGAGGTGTCCGCCCGGCGTGGTGCCGGACACGTCATTATCAGCGAACACGCTGCCGCCGGCGCCGCCATCGGCGCCCTTGGTGCCGCTGCCGCCGAGGCCGGCAGACAGGGACAGGCCTGCCGCGGCCGTGGCAATACCGGTGGCCGAGGCGGTGCCGGACACGGACGCGCCTTTGCCGCCCGAGAATCCCACGCCCACGCCGGTGCCCCCGGCCCCGCCATGGGGATTTGCCCCGGCCGTCGCATTGTCGCCTGTGGCAGTGGCGGTGGCTGTTGCCGTGCCGCCGGATGCGCCGTTGCCTTTGCCGGTCAGGATGCCGCCGCCGGTCCCGCCATACGAGTTGGAGTACACAGTAACGGTCGAGGTGGAACTGGCGACGACGCTGACGTTGGACGCGGCGGTGCCCGCCCGCCCCGTTGATGACATTCCGGACCCCGCCTGGCCGCCCGTGGCTTCCGATACCAGCGTAAGGGTCGCGCTCTGCGAGTCTGCCGCGTTGGCAGCGTCGTCGTTGATGATGTCGGACACCGCATTGCCGCCGTTGCCGGCCTGGCCCCGCTGGCTGTTGCCGCCGCTGCCGCCATAGGCCTGCTGGGTCAGCGTGAGGACGCCGCCTTGGGTGGTGCCGGTGGCCGCGTTGTCGAGTGTGCTGCCGGCGCCGTTACCGCCGGTCGATTTCAGAAAGCTATCCGTGGCGCCGGCCCCGCCGGTCTGGGATACGCTCGCCTCAGCGAGGGTCACTCCGGTCGCCGTCGCCTTGGTGTCGTTATCGGCCCCGCCGTTGCCGCCCGCGGTGTATCTTCCGCCGGACCCGCCGCTGCCGCCGGTGCTGACCGAAGACGCCACCGCCCACAGGCCAGTCGCCGTTGCGATGCAGGCTGTAATGCGCCCGCCATCGTCGCCGGACGGGCCGCCGCCGCCGGATCCCCCCGCACCCTGGGCGTCGGCCATGGCATTGGCGGTCGCGTCCCCAAGCGTGTTGGTATCGGTGGCCAAGGCGGATGCTGCCCCCGCGGCGCCGCCGGCCGCACCGGCGGCGCCATCGAGCTGTGATCCGCCGCTGCCGCCGTAACCGCCCTGCGCTTGCGCGGTGGCCATAGTGGCGGCCTTCGTGTTGGCGGTGATGCTTGCGACCGCCCTCGCCGCCCCGCCCTTGCCACCTGTGCCGACGGCGCCGTCGTCGGTATCCCCGCCCGTGCCGCCATCGCCGCCGACCGCGACAGCTACGTTCAACGTGCCGGTGGCGCTGCCGACCGAGGCAACGGCCGCGCCGCCGCCGGTGCCATCGGCCCCGTTCGTGCCGTCGATGCCCGGTGTGCCGTTGACGATTTTGGTGGTCACGCGGTTGCTCCCCGTGCATGAACGAGGGAGGTTTTATCGCACCAGCGGGGTTTTGTCCCCGAATCCAGCGTGAAATATTTATAAAAACCTAAGCCGTAGGACGGGTCTTGACCCATCATTTCTGCCCAGCCGCCGCCGTTCACGGGCAATGATGGGTCGAGACCCATCCTACGGCCAAGCCGCCACGGCCTCGCGCAGCCCTCCGGCGCGCGCGTGTGCCAGACCGTTACAAAAAACCATGAAAAATCACCCAAAGCCGGTCTCGATTCGCCGCCATTTCGTTCTCAGACGCGGGTAATGAGATTTTCGCGTAACAGATGAACCGGCGTGCATACTCTCCCTGGCGTTGAAGGCGTATTCAGCATTCTTTAAAAATCTGCCTGCGCAATGGGCTTGCAAAGGGTTGAATCGATGCGTTACGTTCCATTCATCCGAGAAACCGGGAAGGAAAGTCGCGTTGACCAACATCAAGTTGAAGCTTGCCAGCCTGACGTTGCTGTCAGCGTTGAGTGCCTGCGCCACCCAGCCCATCGGCCCGACCGTGCAGGTCATGCCGGCGCCCGGCAAACCGTTCGATAAATTCGCGCAGGAGGAGGAGGGCTGCAAAGCCTATGCGTCCGGGCAGATTGCAGGCGCGGTGCAGAACGCGAACAATAATGCCCTGGCCGCTGGTGTTCTGACCACCGCACTTGGCGCAGGGTTGGGTGCGGCCGTCGGCGGCGGCAATGGCGCGGCCGTGGGCGCCTCGTCCGGTGCGGTCGTCGGCACCGGCGTCGGTGCGGACAGTTCCGCTGCCGCACAGGCCACAATCCAGCAGCGCTACGATGTGGCCTACTCGCAATGCATGTATTCGCACGGCAATCAGGTGCCTGGCTTCGAGCCGGCGCCGGTGGCTGCCGCTCCGGCCTATGCGCCGCCGCCGCCGCGCTTCGACCCGGCGCTCGTCGCGGCCATTCAGCAGGAACTCGGCCGCATCGGCCTGCTCGGCGGTGCGGCGGACGGCGCTTACGGCCCCAGGACCCGCGGTGCCATCATCGATTATGAAAAATCCCGCAACCTGCCGGTCGATGGGATTCCCACCGAGGCGCTTTTGGATGATTTGCGCAAGAGCTGACCAAAGGCTTGGCTGATATCGCACTCACCATTTGAGGAGAGCGGGAATGTCCCGTCGGGCCGCAATTTTGTTTGTCAGCACGGCTCTGGTGTCAGGGCCTGCCTTCGCCGGCGGCCCGAAATCCTCAGGGGGCGGGGGACATGCCTCGGCGCCGGTCGTGCATGCCGCGGCGCCGGCGGCGCATATGTCCGCACCCGCCGCGTCGGCGGGCCATTTCGGCGCGGCGCCGGCCGGTCATATGGGTGCGGCGGCGCCTGGTCATTATGGTGCGGCGGCGCCGCACTCAGCCTATGGCGCGGGACATGAGGCGGCCAGGTCGTCGCCATATCACGCCGGGGCGGCAGGACATCCCGGCGGTTACGGCGGACACGAGGCCGGGCGTGGCTTTGGCGGCCATGAAGCAGGGGGTCGCGAAGCCGGCCACGAGATGGCGGGCCGGGAAGGCGGCCACGATCTGCGGCCCGGCGACCCTGCCGCCCGCGGTCATTTCGACGAGCACATGCATAATCCGGAGCGCGAACATGACATCGCGCGCCTGCATGGCCATGATTTCCATGTCCGCGACGTGCGCTATTTCAACGAGCACGAGTGGGGCAGGTGGCGCGGGGGCTATTGGAACCACGATTATTACGATGGCAGGTTCGGCTGGTGGTTCGCGGTGGACGGGATCTACTACCCCTACGCCGCCCCGATCTATCCCTATCCGTTGGAGGTGGCACCGCTTGTGTATAACGATGTGCCTTCTGATCCGCCGCCGGTGGGCATAGCGCCGCTGCCCGCATTGCCGCATGCCGCCTATCATTGCGCGAATCCCTCCGGCTTCTTCCCGGCGCTGTCGGCGTGCGAGACGGGCTGGACGGTGCTGGCCGCGCATTGAACTCGTGAGAGTTTGAAAATGAATGCCCTGATACTTCGTATTTGAAAGAAAATACCCGATGATTCCAGAGGGCATTCATTTTCAAGTTCGATTGATTTTCAAGCTTTGAGGAAAACTGCCGATGGCTGGTGTAATGCGTGCCGCGGTCGCGGCCGGGTGTGTGGGTGCGGTTGTGGCGGGCGGTGCCGGGTATTTTTTGCTGCATCCGCCATCGGCGACCGAGGCGGCTGACAAGCCGGTTAAACTCGTCGAACTGATCGGCGCCAAATACCCGATGGGGCAGACCGCCGAAGCACTCGAAGCGCCGCAGCAGGGCGCGCCTGATGTCACCAGGGTGCGTCAGGGCACGGAGGTGCAGGTTGTCGGCATTGTCGCAGGCGACGGCTGGTATCAGCTCGAACTGCCCGACAAGCGCCTGGCCTATGTGCCCGTCGGTGCCATTCCCGCCGCCGCCTCTCCGCCGGCGGCACCGGCTGCCGCCGCGCCTGCCCCGGCAGCCACACCGCCCGCGCCTGCCCCCGCCGCTGCCGCATCGGTCACGCCCGTTCCCCCGCCGCCTGCGGCACAAGTCCCGCCGGCCCAGACCGCCGCGGTTGCCCCGGCTGCACCGCCGCCGCCGGACTCCGTTCCCCCGCCGCCGGCACCCGGCGAGCAGCCGAGCATCCCCGTGCCCCCGGTGGTTACGTTCAGCGACGCTCACGACGTGATGCGCGTGGTCAATCCAACGGCCGTCTATCTCAAGCCCGACCGCCAGGCCCCTCAGGCGTATCCGGTCGGGGTCGGCACGGTGGTGTATGTCATCGCCCGGTCAACGGACGGGAACTGGGCCTGGGTCAACACCGCCGATAACGCCCAGGCATATATTCCGACGTCGGATATTGCCCCGTAACCGTGGGTCTCACGGCCGCTTCAAAAACCGGTCCAAAATGCCCATGAACTCCTCCAGCCGGTCATGCTGCACCCAATGGCCGGCGCCCTCCACGATCGCCACCTCGGCATTGGGGAAATGCGCCGCGCGGCCGTCCGTAACCGGGTTCGAGGCCCAGCTTTCGGTGCCATGTACCAGCATCGTCGGGCAGGTCACCCGTGACCACAGATACCTGATCTCCTCGGCCGTTACATCGACCGGCGGCCAGACATTCAAATAATTGTCGAATTTCCAACTGAACGTGCCGTCCTCGTTCTGCCGCACGCCATGGCGGGTCAGATGCAGCGCCTGCGCGTCCGACAGGCGCGGGTTCTCCGCCTGCATGCGCGCCAAAGCCGCCTCGATCGTTGGGTAGCGGCGCGGCATGCGGCCGGCGGCCTGACGCAGCCCGGCGATATAGTCGCGTAGCCGCCCATCCACGCCCTGCGCCGCGCGTTCGTCCTCCATGCGCGGCGAACTGCCCAGCCCCTCGATGGTCACGAGCTGATCGACCAGCTCCGGATAGAGCGCAGTGAACCTTGTAGAAATATTGCCGCCCATGGAGTGGGCGACAATCGTCACCTTCGCAAAACCCTGGCTGTGGATGAGCTGCGCGAGGTCGTAAATGAAACCCGGCATGGTGTAGCCGCCGGCGTCCGCCCATTGGCTGTCGCCATGGCCGCGCAGGTCGGGCGCGATCACGTGCCAGTCATTCCGCAGGCGTTCGGCCACCCAGTCCCAGTTGCGGCAATGGTCGCGCCCGCCGTGCACCAGAATGAGCGGCGGCGCGCCCTCATTGCCCCAGTCGGCATAATGCAGGCGCAGGCGCTGGGAAATGAAACTGTGGGAGATGGGTCCGGTCATGCGCCCGCGCCCGCGTAGGAGGGGTCTTGACCCATCATGGTAAGCGCAAACGGGGTGGCCAGGCCGCGATGATGGGTCAAGACCCATCCTACGGACATCGGGCCTGTCACTGCGGCACACCCTCGATCAGCACGGCTCTAAAATCATTCACATTGGTGAGCGTAGGGCCGGTCACGACGAGATCGCCCAAAGCGGCGAACGCCTCGTAGGCGTTGTTCTGGTCGAGCATGGCGCGTGCGTCGATGCCCGCGGCCGCCGTGCGGGCGAGCGTGTCGGGCGTGATGATGGCGCCGGCGTTATCCTCGGTGCCGTCGATCCCGTCCGTGTCGGCGGCGAGCGCTGAGATGCCGGGCGCCCCATCGAGTGCCACGGCGAGTGCGAGCAGGAACTCCGCATTCCGCCCGCCGCGCCCGCGGCCGCGCACCGTCACCGTGGTTTCTCCACCGGAGAGCAGCACGCAGGGTGCGCCTTCGGCCAGGCGGGCACGGGCGAGCCTGGCGTGATCGGCGGCCACGTCCCGCGCCTCGCCCTCGATATCGTCGCCCAGGATGATGGGCGCATAGCCGGCCGCCAGCGCCACCGCGGCGGCGGCCTCCAGCGACGCGCGCGGTGTGGCGACCACCAGGTTGTGCACATGCGCCAGCGACGCGGCCCCCGGCTTGGGCGACTCGCAGGCCGGATCGGCCAGGTGCGCGGCCACCGAGTCGGGCACTGCAATCCGGTAACGCGTCAGAATGTCCAAGGCCTGCTCGCGCGTTGTCGGGTCGCCGACCGTGGGACCGGAGGCGATGACCGAGGGGTCGTCGCCTGGGACATCCGAAATCATGAGCGCAAGCATCGGCGTGGGCGCCGCGGCCGCCGCCAGCCGGCCGCCCTTGATGGCGGAGAGATGTTTGCGGACGCAGTTCATCTCCCCGATGGCCGCCCCCGAGCGCAGCAGCGCCTGGTTGATCGCCCGCTTCTCGGCGAGCGTGATCCCCCCGGCCGGCGCGCTCAGCAGCGCCGAGCCGCCGCCCGAAATCAGGCACAGGATCAGATCGTCCGGCGTGAGCCCCTGCACCAGGGAGAGGATGCGCCGCGCCGCGTCCTGCCCCGCCGCGTCCGGCACCGGGTGCGAGGCTTCGACCACCTCGATGCGCGCGCAGGGGTGGGCGTGGCCGTAGCGTGTCACTACTAGACCTTCGAGCGGCTTGTCGGCGGGCCAATGTGCCTCTACCGCTGACGCCATGGATGCGGCAGCCTTTCCGGCGCCCACGACCAAGGTTCGCCCCACCGGCGGCGGCGGCAGGTGCGGCGGGACGCACAGGGCAGGGGAAGCGGCGCCGATGGCGGCGTCGAGCATGGAGCGCAGGAGAGTGTGGGATGAGATGTGTTGCATAGAAGGAAGATGACCGCCGAAGCGCCTTTGTGCTAGAGAACCAAAAAAAGAGGAATAACCGAGGAATGCCAACCGGAGACCCCGCGCCGCCACGTGCGGACCAGCATAGAGAAGCGTTGAGCGACGTCGATATTGCCCAAGCGGCCCATCTGCTGCCGATTTTGGACATTGCCCGCGACCGCCTGGGGATTGCGGCCGGGCATGTGCAGCCCTATGGCCACACCAAGGCGAAGATCGACCTCGGCTACCTGCGGACATTGGAAGGGCGGCCGGATGGCAAGCTGATCCTGGTGACCGCCATCAACCCAACCCCCGCCGGCGAGGGCAAGACCACCACGACGGTCGGGCTGAACGATGCGCTGAACCATATCGGCAAGCGCTCCATCGCCTGCCTGCGCGAACCCTCGCTGGGGCCCTGCTTCGGCTCCAAGGGCGGGGCGGCCGGCGGCGGCTATGCGCAGGTGGTGCCGATGGAGGACATCAACCTGCATTTCACGGGTGATTTCCACGCCATCGGCGCGGCGAACAATCTGCTGTCCGCGCTGATCGACAATCACATCCACTGGGGCAACGCGCTGGATATCGACGTGCGCCGCATCACCTGGCGCCGCTCGATCGACATGAACGACCGTGCGCTGCGCGCCATGGCCGTGGCGCTGGGCGGCGTCGGCAACGGTTTCCCGCGCGAGGACGGGTTTGATATCACCGTTGCCTCCGAGGTGATGGCGATTTTCTGTCTCGCTACCGATCTGGAGGATTTGCAGCGCCGGCTCGGCAATATCGTCGTGGGGTATTCGCGCGCCAAAAAGCCGGTGCATGCGCGCGATATCGGCGCGGTGGGGGCGATGGCGGTGCTGCTGCGCGATGCGCTGGCGCCGAACCTGGTGCAGTCGCTGGAGCATAATCCGGTGTTCGTGCATGGCGGCCCGTTCGCCAATATCGCGCATGGGTGCAACAGCGTGATTGCCACCAAGGCGGCTTTGAAACTGGCGGACTATGTGGTGACGGAAGCCGGCTTCGGTGCCGACCTGGGCGCTGAGAAATTTTTCGACATCAAATGCCGCAAGGCCGGCCTGGCACCCGCGGCCGCCGTCGTTGTCGCGACCATACGGGCGTTGAAAATGCACGGCGGGGTAGCGAAGGCGGATTTGCGTGCCGAGAATCTCGATGCGCTGACCAGCGGGTTTGCCAATCTGCGGCGCCATGTGGAGAATCTGGGTAAATTCGGGGTGCCGGTGGTGGTCGCCATCAACCGCTTCAGCGCCGACACGCCGGCGGAAATTGCGCGCGTGCAGTCGCTGTGTGGTGAGCTTGGCGTGGCCTGCTGCATGGCCGACCATTGGGCACAGGGCGGTGCGGGTGCTGCCGAACTCGCGCGCACTGTCGTTGCGACCATTGAGGCCAAACCATCGTCGTTCAAGCCGCTCTATTCCGATGAGCTTGGCCTGTTGGCAAAGCTTCAGACCATAGCACGCGAAATCTACCGTGCCGATGGCGTGTCCGCACCATCATCGGTGCGCTCGCGGCTGGCTGAGATGGAGGCTGCGGGCTTCGGCCATCTGCCGGTGTGCGTGGCCAAGACGCAGTATAGTTTTTCGACCGATCCGACATCGGTGGGTGCGCCCACCGGCTACGATCTGCCGGTGCGCGATGTGCGGCTTTCCGCCGGTGCGGAATTCGTCGTCGCCATCTGCGGCGATATCATGACCATGCCTGGCCTGCCGAAGAAGCCCGCTGCGGCAGACATCGGCCTAACCCCAACAGGCCGCATAGTAGGCCTCTTCTAGCTAATACCGAAGTCCAAACATCCAAAAGTTTTTTGGTTCTTTTTTTCAAAAAAGAACAAGACTTATTCCGTCGTTATCCAGGGAGCTCACCATGCCGGGCCGTCACTTTCTCCATGTTCCAGGACCCACCAACGTACCGGACCGCGTGCTCGCCGCCATGCACCGGCCGATGCAGGACCACCGCAGTTCGGTCTTTCCGGAACTTGCCTTGCCGTTGTTCCAGGACCTGAAAAAGCTTTTCAAGACCACGAGCGGCCAGGCCTTCATCTTCCCCGCCACCGGCACCGGTTCCTGGGAGGCTGTGCTCACCAACACGCTGAGCGTCGGCGACCGCGTGCTCGCGTCGCGCAACGGCCAGTTCAGCCATTTGTGGATCGACATGGCCAAGCGCCTAGGGCTCGATGTGCAGGTGCTGGAAGAGCCGTGGGGCGCGGGCGCGTCGCCGGAACATATCTACGATGCCCTCGCCGCGGACCGCGACCATGCCATCCGTGCTGTGCTGGTGGTGCAGAATGAAACGGCCACCGGCGTCACCAGCGACGTCGCCGGCGTGCGGCGATCAATGGATAGCGCCAAACATCCGGCGCTGCTGTTCGTCGATGGCGTCAGTTCGATCGGCTCGATCGATTTCCGCATGGACGAATGGGGTGTGGACGGCGCCATCACGGGCAGCCAGAAAGGCCTGATGCTGCCTGCGGGTTTGGGCATTTCATGCTTCAGCCAGAAGGCGCTGGAAGCCGGCAACAGCGCGCGGCGCAACAACCCGCTGCGCCGCGTGTTCTTCGATATCGAGGATATGCAGAAGGCCAACAAGGACGGCTATTTCCCGTACACCCCGTCGCTGCCGATGCTGTATGGTTTGCGCGAGGCGCTGGACATTTTGTTCGAGGAAGGTCTGGAGAATGTTTTCGCCAGGCATCATTTCCTCGCATCCGGCGTGCGCGCCGCGGTGCGTCAGGGATGGAAGCTTGAGACGTGCAGCAAGGCGGAGAAATGGGACAGCGACACGGTGACCGCCGTGATGGTGCCGGAAGGGTTCAATGGCGCGGACGTGATTTCCCGTGCCTACAAACGCTATAATCTCGCTCTCGGCGCAGGGTTGAGCCAGGTTGCCGGCAAGCTCTTTCGCATTGGCCATCTTGGCGATTTGAATGAGCTGATGTGCCTGGCAGCGATTACCGGCTCTGAGATGGCGATGCGCGACATCGGCATCAAGGTCGAACCCGGCAGCGGTGCCGCGGCGGCCGAGGAAGTCTATCGTGCAGCGCCTGAAATTCTGGCACAGAAGGCGGCCTGATGCCCGATATGCAGCATATCGTCTTCCTGGACCGCGAAACGCTGGGCGCCACCGTGCGCCCACCTGCGTTCGCGCACGAGTATGTCGAGCACGACGATACGCCGGCGGATCAGGTGGTGGCGCGCTTGCAGAACGCCACCATTGCCATCGTCAATAAAGTTCGGCTTCCCGCCTCGGTTCTGTCGCAATTGCCGCAGTTGCGCATGATTGCGGTGGCGGCGACGGGAACCGACAATATTGATGTGAAGGCGGCAGCCGCCCAGGGCATCGTGGTGTCGAACATCCGTGGCTACGCCATCAACACCGTGCCGGAGCATGTGCTGGCGCTGATGTTCGCCCTGCGCCGCAGCCTGGTGCCTTACATGACGGATGTGCGCGCGGGCATCTGGAACACGTCGCGCCAATTCTGCTTCCTGACCCACCCGATTACCGACATTGCCGGCTCCACGCTCGGCATTGTCGGTTTTGGCGCCTTGGGTAAATCCATCGCGCGCCGCGCCGAAGCGCTGGGCATGCGCGTGCTGGGTTACGATGCCATTCCGGCCGAGGGGCTGGTGGATTTCGATACGATTTTGCGCGAGAGCGACGTCATTACGCTGCACGCGCCGCTGAATGCTTCGACGCGCAACATGATCGGTGCGGCCCAACTCAAGGCGATGAAGCGCAGCGCCATTCTGATCAACACGGCGCGCGGCGGCCTGGTGGATGAAGCGGCACTCGCCGATGCGTTGCGCGCGGGTGAGATCGCCGGGGCCGGTTTCGATGTGCTGACCAAGGAGCCACCGGATGCGGATAATCCTTTGCTGGCGCCAGACATTCCCAACCTCATCCTGACGCCGCATGTCGCGTGGGCAAGCCGGGAGGCGATGCAAACGCTGGCCGATCAATTGGTTGATAATATCGAAGCCTTTGTTGCGGGTAAACCGCGCAATGTCGTCTCGTAGGGCGGATTTCTTATCCGCCCCATACCACGCACCGGCGCCAAAAGGCGGATAAGAAATCCGCCCTACTGCGCCTTATGTCGGACCCCCCAATGACCGCCAAACTTCTCTACCAGCTCGACACCGATGCAACTCCGAGCGTTTTCGACAGCGTCGTCGCCTACGACGGCGGCGCCGACCATGTCATCGGCCACGCCAACATCACCGCATCCATGGTCGGCCCGCTGGTCGAAGGCGCCATCTACACGCGCGGCCCGAAAGAAAAGCAGTACACCGCGCTTTTCATCGGCGGCAGCAACATCAGCAGCGCCGAGGCCGTATTCCAGGCGGTGCGCGCGAAATTTTTCGGCAAATTCTCAGTCTCCGTCATGCTCGATGCCAACGGCTGCAACACAACGGCGGCCGCCGCAGTGGCGCTGCTCGGCAAATCGCGGCCGCTCGCCGGCGCCACGGCACTGGTGCTGGCGGGAACCGGCCCGGTCGGCTCACGCGCCGCGGCCATGCTCGCCCTCGAAGGCGCTCACGTCACCATC